>Ga0116157_10001162_pt1 | contig 26657 bp, 45 predicted proteins | sample AD_UKC048_MetaG_FD_89882 | JGI IMG/M metagenome (GOLD analysis project Ga0116157, IMG submission 89882) | Active sludge microbial communities of municipal wastewater-treating anaerobic digesters from USA - AD_UKC048_MetaG | ecosystem: Engineered > Bioreactor > Anaerobic > Digestate | place: USA... | reverse complement strand
GAATCATTATTTGAAATTGGTAAATACTATAAAATTACAAATGAAGTTAAATCTGGTACTGGTATTTATATTCATGATGTATTAATAAATCGTTACTGGTTTTCTATGATAAAACAAGAAAGAGGTGGCTATCCATATGTATTTGATTACTTTCATGATAAAAATTCTGAAAGAAAAATAAAATTACAATTTTTAAAATTTATATCCAAAATAAAAGTTTAATTTTTTTATTTTTAAAAAATTTTCCGTATATTTCTATTGTTAAAATAACCTTTAAAAATTAATTATGAAATTGAATTTTTATATCAGAGTAATCGGAATTACTGCCATGTTTTTTCCTTCATTAATTAACAAATGTCTTGTTTTTAATGGTTTTAAAAAACCGCATATTTATAATGCCAAAGAGATTATAGGTGATTTATCTTTTAATGAAATAAGGATTTAATTTTTTTATTATTAAAAAATTCCGTATATTTGTATTGTTAAAAATTTAAAAATAAAGAACTATGGCAACTTCAAACCTTCCTTCAATTTCAGTAGCTATTAAAAGAAAAGATACGCTTCCTGACAATAAGCTTTGGAAGAATCGGTTTGAGATTCATTCGGAATCTTCCGACAGGGTTTATATTATTGCCCAAAATATCGAAAAGGGTCATATGGGCTGTTCTTGCCCAGGATGGAGGCGTTATCGAACCTGTAAGCATCTTTCAGCACTTGGACTTCCTGGTCATGAACAGCCTGTTAATCTTAACCTTAATTTTAAAAACTAAAGAATTATGACAAAGGTAAAATCTACAACTAAAAAAGGATTTATGGATGGCTATAAAACATATGATCCTGAAGTTGAAGGATATGGAAATTCTTCACAATGGAAAAAATCTTTTAATTTTAGAATGGGTTATGACGAAGCAAAAAGTATTTTATCTGATGAAAATCCATATTCTATTCTTGGAATTTTCAAAAATGCCACTATGTCTGAAATTAAAAAAGCTTATTATAAAATGGCTATGAAATTTCATCCAGATAAAAATCCTGGTATTGATACAACTGAGATGATGCAAAAAATTAACGCAGCTTATACAATTTTAATTTCAAAATAATAGTGAAAAATAAAAATGAATTTTTATCAAATGTAAAGAAAGATTCTAAAGATAGAACTCTTTCTGAAAATATTCTATTTCAAGCATATTACTATATCAATTTTTTAAGTGTCAATGATAATAAATATCTTGGCGCTATTGAAACAATTTTAGTTTTAGAAGATTTTATAAAACCTGGTCAAACATACGAATATAAAAAATATAACAAAAAATTTCTTTTTTGGAATTATACTGAAACACAAACGTATAAAAGTTTAATGCTAGAAATGGCTGAAAAATATTTAAAAAGTAGAAATATCTTATGATACCTTGTAAAGATAAAGTAGATGGAATACTGATAAGGAAGCTATTGAAGCTGCAAAAATAATAAATAATAAATATCCAAAACCTAACACTAAATTAGTAGCATATAAATGTTCTCATTGTGGTTATTATCATTTAACAACAAGGCTTAAAACACGAAAAAATGGCAACAATTAAATTAACAAATAGTCAATTAAGACTTATTCATAACGCTTTAGATTTTTATGCAAGGATCGGAACTTTGCAATTTGAAAGAATTTTAGATCATCCATCTATTGATTCTATATTTTACGATGTAATTACACCAAAAAAAGATTTAGAAGTCGGCGATGATACTGAGAGGGGCAAAATTGTAGAAATCGGGAAAGGATATATTAAAACAAAAGGTACTTGGGGTAATGGAGAAGAAATTAAAACTTGGACAGATGTTGAAAATATTAAATTATCACCAAATTGGGAAGAATATCATCATAAAAAAGATGAAATAACTTACTATCTCAATTATCTTAAAAAATTAATTTCTAACATTGATTTTACAAACGGTAATTTAGGAATTTACAATGATAAAGTAGATGAATCTTGTCGTGAAGCATATGATATTCTTCAAGTAATTCGACATGAATTTTGGAAAATAAATCCTAATAAAAGTAATATGACTGTAGACTCTTCTTGTAATTTAAGTCATCCAGAAAATAAAGTTGATGTTAAATTAGATGATATTAAAGATGTTAGAAAACAGAAACTTAATAAAATAAAAAATGTTTAATATTTGGAAATTTCAAATGATTTGGGGATGTGTTGTAACAGCAACACAATCGACTCTATTTATAATCGGATTATCATTAAAAACATTTTCATTGACTGGATTAATTTTATGTATTTGTTGGTTAATATGGTCAAGTGTTGCTACAATATTATTCTTTAAAAGAAAAAAAGAAATTGAAATTGAAAAAGAAAAAAATGCAATGTTATTTGATGATGTATTAGATATAAAAATTTTAAAAAAAATTCCACTTAAAACTATAGAATCTTATCTTAGACAAGAAAAATTAAAAAATCTTCAAAAAGAAAATTAATATTTTTTATTTTAAAATTAATTTCGTATATTTGTATAGTTAAAAATAATCATTTAAAAATACAATTATGAACAAAAATTATAATTATTTTGAAGATTTTGGTGTTGAGTCTAGAATGATTGAATTTAATGTCAAACCTGAAATGTCATTTAAAGATTTAAATGACTCTGAAAAAGAAGATTTTTTCGAGAATTGGAGTATAGAAGATGCACTTGAATTATGTAATTAATAATCTACGAAATGGCAAAGAAAAAAGATAAAACTGGTTGGACTTTAAAATGTTCTTATTATAATAAAACATTTCCAACATTGCAACTTTTAATAGAAGATGTAATAAATAGTGGAATGGATCCAAATTATAAAGTTGTTTATAATGGCAAAACAACTTCTGATAAAATTATTGATCTAATTGACTTTTAAATTATGTTATTCAATCTCTTAATAATACTTTTTATTTTTTTTGAAATTCAAAAACTTATACAATTTAATTTCTTTTTTAGACTAGTTTGTATAAGTATTGATTATCGTAAAACAATTCTCGAAAAAACAAAAACCGTAGCATACAAAGAATTAATTAAATATAGCTTGATTAATTTTGTTTATTTGGTAACACTAATAATAGGATTTTTTAAATCCATAGGCGATACTAATCTTTATTATTTCTCTGGTATAATTTTACTTTCTTTGCTTCATGAAATGTTTATCAAATACATTAAAGATACAACTATTAGAAAAATTATCTATATTATAGATATTTTATTGTCTATTTTATTATTATCATTATCTCTTGTAAATATTTATTTATGATTAAAGAAATTCAAGTTGTCAGTAAAGTTAATACTTCAAATTTAATTAAAGATGCTACTTATACTGCAATATCTATAAGAACTAGAAAAAATTTGACGTCAGTTAATACTGCAATTTTACAAAGAATCATTCATATTAAAGGGTTGGGTTATAATGATATCAATAATTTTAAATTATTAAATGGTGATAATTTTGATAATGTACCTGATTTTAATGAATTGTTTAATAATAGATTGGATCCTAAAAAGAATTATACTAACAATTTAGTAAGATGTGTTAATGCTGAAAATTGTAAAAATCTAACTACAGATGAATTATATTTTGTAGAAAAACAAATTCAAAGAGCTAAAAATAGAATTGAATTAAAATTAAGAGGAATAAAAAATACAGTAAGTTTTTATAGATTTGAGGAAATACCTCTTTCAGAACAAAGAAATTTAAAAATAAAAAATCTGAATAACGAAAAAATTGAAACTGGAGAAAATATTAGAAAATTTTTATCTTATTCAGAAAAAGAAAAAATTTGTATAATATTTGAACTTTTATATAAAGTATCATTTCAATTAAGTAAAACTAAAGATATTAGTAACATAAACACAGATATTATAAAAATGATTCTAAATAAAGGTAAAAAATATAATATTATAGAAGAAGACTTAACAAAATACCTTAATGTAGATGTAAATTCTATTCTTGAAAAACTTATGCTGTCCTGAAAGGATTCGAACCTTTACATCTTGTTAAGATACCAGAGTCAAAGTCTGACGTGTCTAAACCAATTCCACCACAGGACAATTAAACAAAATTTTTATAATTTTATTAACCAACTCCATCCAATTCTATTTATAACATGATTGGGAAAATTTTCTTGAACAGCTCTACCTTCATAAATACATTTTTTTTTATCTAAAACTTCTTAAAGATGTATATGGATATAAGTTTTTTAAATTGTCTACCCATACTAACTCTTCTTCTGAAAATTCCTCTTGAAACCAATAATAATTAGTTAAATCTATATTAAACCCTGAATTTAAATTAAATTCCATATTTTTTTTATTTTTATATGATAAACTATTCTTAGAGTTTATTTTTATTTAGGATTTTTGTTTAACCATTCAATTTCAACATCTTTCCATTTTTCTTTTGGGCAAGATCCACCTTCATCTAAATAAGTTTTAGGTGTATACATTTTACCCTTCAAGGCACATCCGCACACCCTACATCTAGCAATATGAATATCAGGACCTATTGGAAGAAGTTGTTTGAATTCACAATCATTACATATTTCTATTCTTTTACCAGCAAGTTCAGCTTGAGCATCATTAGGATTAAAAGCAATTCTAAATGAATTGAAAATTTCTTCTATTTTATTCATAAATTTTTTTTTATTTTATATATTAAAAATAATAAGTTTGTTTATAAAAAAAATGTACACCTGGAGGAACTCGAATCCACAACCTTTTGATCCGTAATCAAATGCTCTTTCCAATTGAGCTACAAGTGTATGTACCCCTGGTGAGACTCGAACTCACATTTTCATTTCCATTATACGACTACTGTTTCGAAGACAGTGCTAATACAGAGGTATTTATATTATTTAATTTAGATTTTCTTAAAAATTTAGATTTATATTTTTTTATTTCTTGAATATCATCATTCAAACATTGATTTAATAAATTATCAGTTTCACTTATTACAAAAGATTTAGAGCAATTTGATGAATTATCTCCTGAATGTGCAGTATCAAATCCAATTATCCAATAGTCATTAAATTCTTTATAATTATCTAAATTTATATCACCATAAAAATTTCTATCTTCAATCCATTTTGGAAAATATTCATAATTAAATTTTTCACCAAAAGTTAATCCTCCATGAATATTTACAGGAATATTATCATAATCTTTACCATACCATGGATGTTCTTTAGGTAATAATATATATCCATTACCCCAACCAAATACATATCCAGAAATAGAATTCAACGACCAATTTTTCCATTGTCCTTCAAGTATTAATATGTAAATTCCAAATTTTACCATCTTATTATTCTAAAATTATCACCTTTACTTTTTACAAATCTATTTTCATTCTCTAATTTTTCAGTTATACTCTTAATTAGGAAAGAACTCAAACCAGTAACATCCCAATAATAATGAAAATCTCCTTTTTTCGCAGCTTTCAATATCTCTTTATTAATATCTTTGAGAATTTTGTTTTCCATATCAATTCTATTCTGAACTAATAAAATCTGCTTATCCGTTTCCAAGCGGAATATTTAAATAAATTAAATAACTTACAATAACCATCATTCCCTTGGCAGAACTACACTACGTACTAACCCTTCTGGACTGCCCCAGACTCCTCGGGATGGGTTACCCCGGACTTAACATCAGAATTTTTTCGTGCTGGCTATCTTCAGTAAGCAGATTTATTTTTTGTGAGAATTAGGGGACTCGAACCTTGTCAATTTCTGTATAGCTTTTATGTACACTATTAAACTACCATACTTTATCAATTTATTTAACCCAGCCATTAAGGCAATGCACTTACCGTACATCCGGCATCCCTCTACCGTGAATTCTCAATTTTTAAGAGTTTTATTGCCGTTATAGCTCTATCAGCAAAGGTCTCATTCACTTTACTCTTAATCACCTTGTAGGATGAGATTGTAATTGGCTTCGCCAATTTGAAACACAACCTCCACTTACCAAATGTTAATTCATTATATGTCAGGAATATAGCTTCCCACTTGTTGCGACAGGTGGACTTGAACCACCGACCTCCAGTACCGGCGCACTGGCGCTCTTCTCTCTGAGCTACATCGCATATCCTTATTACATTATGTGCCTTTATTACGTAATTATTATACACTTTTACATAAAGATAATAAACACCTTCCGATATTTATATTTTAATACCAATCCAGGGGGAATCAACCCCCCATAAAGTGGGGAAGAAATGAATCGAACATCTGAACTATAGTTTTACCTTTAGTGTTGCTGTCAGTAATTTTTACAAATTACATTTTTTAGACTACCGCTCTACCACTGAGCTACTTCCCCAAAACTTGATTTCTATGCTTCGTTGTTAGAAACGACTATAAAACCAACAAACAGTCCAATCACGAGGGAAGGGTGGGATTCGAACCCACGCGGATCTGTAAAGATCACCAGATTAACAGTCTGGACTTTTCGACCAACTAAAGCAACCAACCCATTATATACTATCGTAGTATTTTCTATTTAAATCTTTTGTAAACCAAAATGGTTTTAAATTATTCTTCTCACAATATTTTTTAAGTGCTTCTTTTTTTATTTCTGATATTATATTATATTCTCTCCATTTCATATCTAAAGTTTTTATTGTCATATAACCCTTGGCTTCAACTAAATATTTTTTATTATTAAGTTCAATTTCAAAATCAGGTAAAAATCTTCTTTTATTATTATTATTATCAATATAATCTATAATTATTTCACTTCTTTTTATTTTTGTTGCTCCTAATTTTTCAAAATAATTTATACAAGAATTTTCTATTTTTGAATCACAATTTATCTCAATATTATTGAAAATATATTTTGATTTCTTACCAGCACCATTTATTATTCCATTTTTTATAGCACTTATTCTTTTTTTAGATAATTTATCTCTTACAATAGGATTACTATTACTACCAATTCTACTACATTTCAAAGAACAATATTTTTGATGTCTCCTATTCCATTTTACAGTAAAATTTTCATGGCAATATTCACAAATAAGAATTACTTTGTCATTTCCACTACCAGTAAGAGTATTACTAATTTTTTTGTTAATTTCAACTCGTTTTTCTTTTGTCGAATATGCTTTTGAGCATTCTTTACTACAAAATAAACCATTTGTATATTTGCTATATTTTATAGCTTCATTTGTTTCACAATTTTTACATTTCATATTTTTTTTATTTCTATATATAAAATGATCTATTGCCTAATTGCTTATTTTACAAAATTATTTTGCTCTGGCGGCAGGATTCGAACCTGCGGTGGAGATAACTCGTCGGGTTAACAGCCCGGACCTTTCGACCAACTAAGGCAACACCAGAATATTAGTCGTGCCAGAGGGATTTGAACCCACATTTTCAACACCAGTTACAAGTTCTCGATTTTATCAGAATCGGCTGAGTATGGCACGAATTATTATCACTTAATTACTTGATATTTTCATTTATCACTTAATTGCGTGATATTTTTATTTTTTAGTAGTCTGGGAGGGACTTGAACCCCCAACCTCAAAGATATAAGCTTTGCCGTCTCACCAATTGACATACCAGACCATTTTGTAAATCCCGATGATTATACGGAATTATATTTTTCATTATCTAATTTTTCATGTAATTCACCGTGACAATTTCTACATAATAAATCACACTTATCTAACTCTTTTTTAATTTTATCCCAACTTAAAACTTTATAAGAGCCAATACCAAAATCTTTTTCATTAGGGTCTCTATGATGAAAATCCATTGATCTATTACATTTATCATAACCACAAATTTTACATTTGCCACCTTTATATTCAATACTTTTATCTTTTAAATTTTGTCTAGAATTTTGTAAATATAAATATTGTCTTTTCTTTTTTTCTTCAGATGTTAGTTCTATTCTTTTATTATCTTTATATTTTTTAACAGAAGATTCAGAAACATTAAAATATATGGCCGTTTCTTTTGTTGTGTGACTTTTATAATATTCTTTTATTTCATCTTTTAAATTAAAAACTCCAACATTACTCAATCCAACATCAGTTAAATTCCATCTCTTACAATGATAAGAAATAGTAGCACGCGAACAACCTAATTTTTTACTAATTTCTCTATAAGATATACCATCTTCTCTTAATTTTAAAATATCATCTCTATAACTCATAGCCTTTTTATTATTTTTATAAAAAGTTTATGGTTCTATTTTGTAGGCTCTCCCGGGGACGATCCGGGGTTACATCGGTATCAGCGATGCGTACTAACCAACTATACGAAGAGCCTATAATAATGTACCGTTAGGTGGATTCGAACCACCGCAGCTTAATAGCTGAAAGGTTTATGAGACCTCCGTAATAACCAGACTCTACTCATAACGGTAAATATCGAGATGCCGGTGGGACTCGAACCCACATAGATTTCTCTAACAACAGTTTTGCAGACTGCTCGCTTAACCAATTCACGCACAGCATCTTATAAAATTCTCTGAAATTACTTTACCTTCTTTTCATAGGGAAAAGCGTATTCATACTTTGATTCACGTACAGGAATCGAACCTGTGTTGCCGACCACTGCCGGAGTCCTAACCACTAGACGAACGAAATAACTGTTACTCAATTTCATCTGCAAATTCCATTTTTCACAGAAAACATAAACCTACTCTCAAGAATTGCAGTTCTTTATTTTTCAGTTTCCAGTTTTTTTGTAGAGTACACAGGAATCGAACCTGTTATCTCCTACTTTATGCTTGTAGGCGAGATCCATTCTTTCTTGGATAATGTACCATTTCTCTAATACGAATATTTTTTAACCATAATATAAATCAAGCCAATTGTCAGGTAGTGTATCTTGTAAATTTTTTAATTTGTTTTTTTCTATCTTTCCTCTATGAACCAATCTATGACAATTAGGACATATATAAGTCAAATTAGAATGATTATCACAATTTTTTATTTTTTTACCATTAATATGATGTATATCACAAATTTCTTCATTCCAACCACAAATTAAACAAGATAAATTAAGTCTTTTTAATATTTTTGACGTTGTTCTTTTACTAACTTCTAGAATTGATTTTATATCTTTTTTATATTTTCCCTTTGTTGTTTTGCCGATTATTTTAGAATGTTCTTCACCTGAAGAAAAATTACTTCTATTATTTGTCCAAGCATTCTTTAGCGAATTTGATATTTTTTTTCTATAAGAATCATTTTTCCACGCATTTTTTGTTCTTTCACTTTGTTTTAATTTTGAACATTCTTCACAACAATATTTTTGTGTTGACCTTCTTGGTATAAATTCCTTTTTGCAATTATCACAAATTTTACTTTTTTTCCTTTTACTATTGTTATAAGTAGCTGAACATGCACTAGAACAAAATACATTTCTTCTTTTCTCATAAACTAAATCGCTATTACAAAATTTACATTTATTTGGATTTTCTTTGTAATTTTTAATTCTATCAATTTTTAATTCTTTTAATTTTTTAGTTCCTAAGATAGAACCAGCTTTTGCATTTTCTAAAATTTTTCCAGATTTATAATAATCTGATTCTTTAAAATTACTCATATTTTTTATTTGTATATATAAATAAAAAATATTGGAATTTTAATTTTCGGAACGCAAAATTAGAAGACTATAATAAAAATAAAAAGTGCCGCCTGTAGGATTCGAACCTACTTACTGCCAGAGTCCATTACAACTATTTTTTAGAGCAGGATAGATTTACAGTCTATTGTTGTTAAGTCGGCAAAATAGCGGGATGTGAGGGAGTCAAACCCTAACCTATTGAGTGACAGTCAATTATACAAATCGCTATACGACACACCCCATAAATAAATTTAGCACCACTCGTGGAATTCGAATCCCTCTACAATATAGACAGTATTGCGTGCTACCATTACACTACGAGTGATATTTTAAATGAAAACAGAAAACCTTTTTTTGGTTTTGTATGATCACAAATTTTTTACTTTTTGCTGAAAGTTTTCTTCATTTCATTTGTGCCGCCGATAGGATTCGAACCTACTTACTGCTAGAGACCAATACGAAAATTTGATAGAGCAGGATGGTTTTACAGACCACTTCCGTTACGTCGGCAGAAAATGCAGTTTATTTTTTTTACTCTTTAAGATTTCTCAATAAATCCTTAAAAACATACTGCTAAACTAAACATCCTTGTACTGCCGATGGGGCTCGAACCCACAATGACCGCCGTGAAGGGGCGGGGACTTATTCCAATTTTGTCATCAGCAGCATTTTATATTATTTACAATTTCACTAATTGCGCTTTTTGAACATTTTAATTTTTTAACTATGTCAATTTGTTTATAACCATTTTTTGTACTCTGTAGGGGATTCGAACCCCTGAGCAGTTTTTTCCCGCTACAACATTGAAAGTGTTGTGACCTAAGCCAACTAGTCGAACAGAGCATCGTAGAGTGTCTTTTTGTACACACTTTTTTAGTTGGACAAACTTGGACATGACGTCCAAGTTATTGTCCAAGTAAATTTTCAGAATACTTTTCCTTTCGGAATGGATTTGAACCATTTAACAAAGTTGCAGTTTGTATTTAACCTTTTATTTTTTGCTGTAAGTATTCTTTAATTAGATTATTGAAACCTTTACGGTGATGATACTCTTTCACATCATGAGAAAGTGTTTCAGCATATTTTAGTAGTTGCGATATCACATCGAAACTATTATTTTGTCACTTTTTAATTTTAATTTTTCCCAACATGTCAAAGAACCTTATAAAAACAAGAAACCCAGTCTTTTGAACTGGGTTTCTTTATTTTAAAAAATACAGAATTATCCAGTCCACGGCATAGTATCCTCATCATTATTATTAATGCTAATAATGTAACAACGATAGCGACATATGTTCATACTGTTTTTCATCTTTTTCAATTTTTTATTTTTGTTATATATTAAATTTTTATTTTAAAAATGGTGTGTAGCTCATCAGGTTTCTGCTTCGTTTCCTGAGATTTAACCTTTGGAGGCAGACTTGGACTACATGCATACCATTTATTTGTTGCGGATCGTGGGAGTCGAACCCAGTATCTTGAGTTTATGAGGCTCAAATGATTTTCCGTTTCACCCTTCCGCAATATATTTTAAAGAACTATTTGAAGCTGGAGTTGGATTTGAACCAACGACCTCAAGGTTATGAGCCTTGCAAGCTACCACTGCTCTACCCAGCAATATATTTTATCTTAACTTTCTTTAATTATACTACAAATATATATTAAAGTTTCAAATAAAAAAAATTAAATTTAATTTTTTATAGAATTTTTTATTTTATTATATTTTTTCAATAGATTTATTGGTATATTAAACTGCCTCAAATCAATATTAGTATTAATTATTAGGTTTTCAATATCAGCTTGGTCTTGTCTATTAAATCTAAATAACTTAAGAGCAATTAATCCAGATGGACTAGCAATTTTTATATTATTACTTAATATTGCTGTCTCAAAAACCTTTTCTGCTACTTCAATTGGTACATTAATAGATTCTGGTGTAACTGTTTCGACTTCAACGTGAGTTAGATTATGTTGAAATGCTAAATTTCTATGTTTTTTAAATTTATCTACTTTTTCAGGTATATTTTTATAAGATAAAAATAATATATCTACGTCTGTTGTCGTTCTTGGTTTAACATAGAATGATAAGGCTAATCCACCAATTAAAACACAATTACTATTATTATTTTCTATCCAGTTTTTTAATGCTAGTTCTACTTCTGGCATTATAACAGACTCAAATAATGACCTATTATTGTTATTAATAATGTTCATCTTATCAATGACCCTAAATTCATTTATTTTTTTTATTTTCATTTTATCAAAGAACTATTCTACTTTTTTTAGATTTTCTAATAAATCTTCTGTTGAAATTTTATAATCAGAATAATCACAAATGACTTGATAATTTATTTCAACAAATTGTTTAATCTTATCTAATATTTTATTTGTTATAAATGTTTCATCTACCTTTCCAATTATTTTGAAGTCAGGTATTGTGATCGTAAAGCAATCATTCCCTGTAAATTTATTAGGTATATTACTAACTTTTATTCTTCTACCATGATATTCAGGATTTGGTCCTATCCATAAAACAACATCTTTAATGCCAGTAGTTTTAAAGGTAACATTAGACATTTCTAAAAGTTCCTGTTCACTCAAAGAATTAAAATTTTTATATTCAAATAGATTTTTCATTTAATATTTTTTACTCTTTTTCTTTATATAATAACTTTTTCTCCTTTTTTTACTAGTTTCAGTTTCTTCTTTTTCTAGTTTTTTACTCAATTTTTCAATTAACTCTTTTGCTTTTGTTTCCATTCCCTTCTCAGTTTTTGGAATCTCTTTATCATCTAAATTAAGTTTATTAGCTAACCTTATAAATTTTTCTGTTAATTCAGATTTCTTTTTTAATTCATCATAATTTTTTTGTATTTCTTCCATAAAAAAACCCAATCTTTTTTTAGACTGGGTTTTTTGAAAAAAAGTTTATGAGACATGTTTCACCCAGTCATTTTTAAATCATCATTGATGATCTCATTACACATCTCTATATATAAATTACGATACATTTTCTTTTTTATTTTTATTCTTTTATTTAAAAAATTTTCAAAAGTTTATTTTATTTATATATTTATTAAAAAATATGATTTTTTTCTATTTTTTTAATGATTACTTACTTTAATATGCTTAAGTTTATGAAATAGATTACCGTGTTCTAAGGCACAAAAATAATCACCACTATTATCACTATATTCAAAAATATAAAATACTCCTCCGTCATATTGAATATCTTCACCGTTTATTTTCTTCAATTTAAGTTTTCTTACATTAAAAAAATCATTAAATTTTTTTTCAGCATACTTGTCTCTATCTCTATCATATTTCTCCCATCTTTCATCATAGTCTTTAATATTATCATCAAATTCTGGTCCATCTTCGAAAGATCCAGACATAATTACAGACATAATTATATCTTTTGCACCTTCAAAATCATTTGGTTTTTGATCACAAATATCTTTCCAAATAGTTTCAGAAACTTGCTGTGATGTCCATTTATTATCATCAAATGGATCGTAATAATATTTTTCTTCTTTAAAAACCATTTCTTCGACATCTTCAACACTTGTAGGAATTCTTGGAAATATCACTACAAAACTACTTGATGAAGAATTGCTTACAAAACCATTACGAATTTTCATATTTTATTTAATTTATTTAGTTTATCTTTTCTATCTTTTTTTATTTTAAGCATTTCGCTTTCGTATATTGGATATACAATCAAGGAATTTGCTTTAATCATAGGTTTAATAATAACCTCAATATCTTCAAAATTTTCAACATAAAATTCAATTTTTACACTTTTTCTTATTATATGTAACAAATTCTCAGTTTTCCAATAACGACAAGTTATTTCTTCTCCATTTAGATATCCACCTGTTGAGCAATTTCGTATGGCCAGTCTTTTGGATCATTTGTTGGAATACAAAATTGACAACTATACTTTCAATTCCAATTTCCATCATCATGAAAATTTTTCATTTTGTTAAAAAATAATAAGTTAAAAATAATGTTGCGTAATGTAAAACTTGATCAAATCCTATAACTGAAAATGCTCCACCAAAATTTGGGATTCCAGTATAAAATTCCCTATCCTTAAATTTTTTACTAACAATTTTACTTGTAAAATAATCAATGATGGTATGAGTTACAAAAATTATTAAAGGAAATAAAAATATTATTTGTAATGTCAATTCAAAATTGATTAATTTCAAATATGCAATTATTAAACCTGAGACTAAAATTGTATAAGTTATTGTATGTTTCAATAATTTATTAAAGTCTTTTGATTTATTCATTGCCATATCTTCAGTTTGAAAAATAAAGTCAGCAATATAATGAATTACTATTAACACAAATGCAATAATCATATATAATTTTTAAATTTAAACAAATATATTAATAATATTTTTTATATAAAAAAATTAATTATTTGAATTTTATTTTTTTAATCCGAAATTTGATTTATTTTAATTAACTTTTCTCGTCTTTCTTTTCTACATTCTAAACACACCCTTCCAAATTTAACTGTATTCCAAATACGAACCAATGATTGCTTACCATGTTTATCACAATAATCATATGTTTCAACACCTTTGATTTCTTTATCTAAGTCATAAAAGTCTATATCAAAATGACTAAATTCATTATCTCCTTTTAATATATATTTGATCTGCTTATGATATTTAACATTTTTAGGATAATTTCTTAAGGCATCTTTAGCGTTCTCAGTTAATTTAGTTGTATATTCACTTAAATCCCAACGTGTATTATTACACGTTGCAACTAAATAGCAATCACCCATTTTTCTGATATAAGTATCATAATTACAGCTTGGAAAACTTACAGGATGGTTTTCATCTATATTATTTAATCTTTTAATATACTCTTCTTGCTCTTGAATATATTCAATGTCAGATTTAAGATCCTCTGGTGGATTTTTAATATCAATTTTTTGAAATAAGTTTTCTATTGTATATTCTTCAATTTCATCTTCACCATATGGTAAATAAAATTTATCTAAACATTCATATTTAGCTTCTTCTATTTTTTTATTAAGCATGTATATAGCTATATCTCTTACAGTTGGAAAATATTCCTCTGAAATAATAAAACTACTTGAACTTGAATTACTTACAAACCCATTTCTAATTTTCATATTAATAATTTTTTATCTATATGATTTATAAAAATACCATTTAAAATTTTTACTTTCTCCACCATTTCTCAAAATATAATCGAATATTCTACCAATAAGAGTACCTTCTTCATCTCCAAAAATATATTCATCATTAGAATTAGCGGGAAATTCAACATTATTTTCTTTTGCTGATTTAATTAATTCTTCTTGTGTATTATTAAAACCATAAAAAGAATTCCAATCCTGAACTAATTGAGGATTTTCTTTGACAAAATCAACTAACGTCAACTCTTTATTTGATTTATTAATTATAATGAAACTACTTGAACTTGAATTACTTACAAAGACATTACGTGTTTTCATTTTTTATTTTATAATCAATTCTACTTTTTTAATTATTATATCATTTATAGTTGAATCATCTATATCATTAATGATTTTACCAAAACCAGCTTTATAATAATCCAAAAGTTCTTTTAAGTCATTTCTTTCACTAAATAACAATGGTGTTTTACATATCATATGATATGTTGTTTCATGCCCACTTAAACCATATGAGATTTGATTCAAATATAAATCCTTATTTAATATTTTAGCTATATAATACATAATTTTAATTATTTTATTTTAATTTTAAATGTGGTTTAGATTCTTGTATTCCAGAATTAGTTACAATAACGTATTTTGGATTAAATTCATTTAAATTGGATGCACCATTATATGATAACGCAGATTTAATACCATCTATTAATCCAATCAATACAAATTCAGTACCTCCTTTAAAAGGTATAACTTCAGATTCACCTTCAATATTTCTTGCTTCTTTATTATGAGATAATTTAGTTTCTAATGATGCAGAACCACGATATCTTTTATAAAGCGCACCTCTTTCTCCTTCAATGATTCTTCCTGGCGATTCTTTTGTACCAGCTAATAAAGAGCCTAACATAATACTTGAAGATCCTAAAGATAATGCCTTTGCTATATCTCCACTGGTTCTAATACCACCATCGGCTATTACGGGAGTTTTAGCGACTGAGATAACATCTTCCAACGCTGTTACATTTGGAACACCAAATCCTGTTTTTATTCTGGTCGTACATAATGAACCGCCTCCGATTCCAACACGCAAACCATCAGCTCCAGCATTTTCTAAATCTTTTGCCGCTTCTTTGGTTACTATATTACCAGCAATAATATCGGTATTAGCATTTAAATGCATTTTACACCATTTAATCATATCAAGTACTTTTTGATGATGTCCATGTGCAACGTCAATAAGAAGTATATTTGCTCCATTATTAGTTAATTGTCTTGCTCTTTCTTTATCTTCTTCTTGAACACCAATAGCTGCCATAATTGGAACATTTTGTATTTCAGAGTGCCAATTACTATCTAAAATATTCCAGTCTTCATACAATCCTCTAAAACCGTCACTATATATCTTTTCTTTTAATTTTTTAATTTGATTAACTTGTTCTTCAATTGTCATAAATCTATGAACACAACCAACACCACCCATTAAAAACATCATATATGCCATATCTAATTCACATACAGTATCCATTGGAGATGCTACAAAAGGTGATAATATTCCGTATCTTCTACTAATTAGTGAGTGAAGATTAATACTTGATCTATGTTCAATTTTTGAAAATGATGGTACTAGTTGTATATCATCATAAGTAAGTGAAATTTTCATATTTATTTTATTTTAATTGAATAATTTTAATTTTTCTTTGTTTCTTTAACAATTGCTTTTTGGTTAGAAGATTATTTTTAATTCCTTTCCATCCACAGTTACATTTGAACTCTGTAGGATAATTCCAATTAATTTGTCCTTCATTCCAAGAATTACTTCCGCAATTTGGACAATATGATATATTAGCATCATAACCAGCACAACACATAATCAATAATTATCGTTAGAAACCATCTGAACGAAAGTTCTTAATTTTCCCATACCCCAAACATCAAATCCAAGTTTTTCAAATTTTTCAAGAATTGCTTGATTTTCTTCTGATGTATATTCTTTCAACTCAACCACATCACCATCTTCTAAACGACCAGCATCTTCACCTACGATAAGTGTAGAATAATCTTGTTCGCCAAAATAGTTACCATCAGGCTCAACATTAAATCCATCAAATTTTCCGCTCACAAGCTCAAAAAGCTCATATTCATCTTCTCCGCATTCATCGATTTCTTCTTGTGAAATGCTAAGTTTTTTGATAGCTTCATCAATAGAAATTTTCATTCCTCTAATAATAAAAGAAGAACTACTACTATTACTTACAAAACCGTTTCTTATTTTCATATTTTTTTATTTTTTTTTTCTATTTCATTTATTTTTTTTGACCTTAAATATTTCTGCATAAATCTAGTAATATCACCTCCATTATCATATCTAGATTTTAAATCTTCAATATCGTGTGATGAATGGTGATCTACCATTCCACTATAAAATTCTACTTTTCCATCAGGAAGTTTAGATTTATCTATATCACCTGATTCATCTATTCCAAAATAACAAGTATCCCATACAAAAAAAGTAGAAGTATCACCAACGTCATATAATGCTTTAAGGAAAGCTAATTGTTCTACATTTCTAATTTTAAAAACATCTTGACCTCCATTTAAGTAGCCTGAACCTAATGCATAAATATCTTTTTTCTTAATTAAATTTAAAGAAACATCTTTAATATCGATCTGCTTTCCTATAATAAGGAAAGAACTTGATGATGAATTACTTACAAATCCATTTCTAATTTTCATATTTTTAAATCAAAAAATTTTCAAATAACCTTTTTTATTGTTATTATCACAAAGATAATTAAATAATTAAATTAAAAAAAATAATATATAATTTATATGAGAACACTGAATATATTTAGAACTTTAATTATAATTAGTTTAATTTTTTTATCTACAAGAACATTCGGAAAAGAATATCCTAAACATTTTATAAATATTATGGAATATGTTTTAATATTCGAGGGTGGATTTAGTGATATACTTGACGATCCTGGCGGAGCTACAAATTTTGGAGTCACACAAGAAACCTACAATATTTATAATTCAAAAAAAGGATTACCACAAAAATCAGTTAAATATATAACATTAGATGAGGTTTATGATTGCTATTATAGATATTATTATCTTCCTGCTGGTTGTGATACATTACCTCCTGCCATTTCGTTTGTGCATTTTGACACGTCTGTAAATTTTGGAATTGCAGGTTCAAAAAGATTATTGTTAAAAACATTTAAGGATCAAGAAATATCAAAATTAGATAGCTTAGATAAGCAAATTGCGTTAGCATATGTAGAAGTAAGAAAAAATAAAAGATATGAAATAGTATCTAAAAATGAAAAGAAAAGAAAGTTCCTTCGAGGTTGGTTAAATCGTGATAATAAAATTCAAAAAATTATTGAAGAATATTATGGTATTCCAGAAGAACCTAAAATTGAACAAATTACAAATTTATCACCAATTATTGTATTATAATAAATTTTTGTTCTAAATATTATTTAAACATAGCAATTTGAAATATCTATCATTAAAATCTATATGGTTTTTAATATATTTCAATAAATTAACATGAATTGCCCAAGATAAATCACTTTTATTGATTTCTTCAATATGACCAATATATTTTTCAAAACTATTAAATATTAAAGGAAATATTTTATGATGTTTCATTTCTCCAGTATCTAACATCGGATAATTATCAGGAAATACAGATACTATTATTTCTTTAAATGACAAAATAAAATTAATAATGTTCATAAGTTCATAATCGTCTTGTTCTATGTTCCATATATCTGTATATGCGACCCAAAAATCGTTATTAGAACCTGGATATTTGATAAATTCATTTTTTCCTAACTTATTAAAAAATAATAAAGTTTTTTCTATTATATAATCAGGTGATATATTCACTAATTTAGTTTCAAGTGACATTATAGCTCCGTAATAAAAAAAATTATATATTTGATTACTAATCATATTATTATTTAATTAGGTAAAAAGAGCCAATCGTACTGTTATAAAAAACTTTAATTTTTTTCAATGATTCTAATTTATTTAATCGTTCTTGTTTTAAATCATAAACATTTTTATAAAAGATATTTTCGTAATATTCATTACGAATATTATTTTTATATAAAGAAAATTCAATTTCTATGTTATCACATATAATCTTCAATGTTTTTTCATTTTTACAAGTAATAAAATATTTTTGATTTTTTTTAAACTCAACCGTAGATAATTCTTGACTATTGAGAACGTTATTATCCTGATATGTTATGATATAAACTTTCCTAGAAAAATCATTCTTTGCAATTAAATATTCAGTGTTCATTTTTAATTTTTTTAAGTAAAAAAAATTCTTTCTTTGATATTCTAATAAATATAAATTGATTTAATTTTTTTGTTAATTCATTTTCAATATTAGAATTAAATAAATTTTCAAATCCAAAAACTTTTAATTGTAATAAAAAAATTGGATTTTTAATTAATGAAAAAATAAAATCACCAGCATTTATGATGTTATCTTCTACTAATAATTCAATATCTGAAGTTATTACTTCAGAATTTAAGATTATTTGATTATTTTTCAATCTAGCCTTTATATCGTTTGAAAATAATCCTTGTTTTTTTAAAATGTCTGATAATTTCATTTGGCTTTTTGTATTTCGTTTATCTTTATGGATCTAAGATATTTTTTTGCAATGCTTTCTGCTTCATTATTATCATCATATCTTCCTTTAATATCAGATAAATCACGACTGGAAGAATAATCTTTATCAATATTAAAATATTGTATTTTTTTAGTAGTTAAGTTTGTTAAATCTAACTCTCCAGAATACTCATCAAATCCTCCAACTGAATATACTTCGATAAATTCCATATCATATTCTATATCCCTACCCAATTCATTTAATGCCTTTAAAAAAGCTAACATATCAATATTTTCAATATAAAAAACATCTTGACCGTCTGATAATTCTTTACCAAGACAGATAATTTCTTTCTCTTTAATTATTGAAGGTGTTATATCTTTTATATCAATATTTCTTCCAAAAACAATAAAAGATGATGAGGAAGAATTACTTACAAAACCTTGCCGTATTTTCATAAATCACAAAAATTATTATTAAATTTCGTTTCTATAAACACTTCTTTCAACCATAATAGAAATCAAGTAATCTCGTTAGTTTTAATTCTTTTCATTTTTTAAATTTATTTTGGTTAAATATACAGATTATTTTTAAAATAAAAAAATAAATTTAAAATCTTCTCTGATAAAAAATTTTTATCGTATATTTTTTAAAACCTTAATATATTAATATATAAAATAAAAATGATTTTAACATACTACGAATATCTAAATGAAGGAAAAGGAATATCAAATTTCATAAAAACTTTATCAACAGAAATTATTTCTGAAATATTTAAAAATTTCAAATCATTTGATAAAAAAATCGACATACCTGAACTTGTTAATATAAATAATATTTCTATTGAGATACAAAATATTCAAAGAAATTATCAATCAATGTTCTATATTTTAAATAAAAAAGATATATTAAATAGCCTATGTATAAAATTTGATATTCCAGAAAAAAATAATTTAAATATTTATTATTTACATGAAATTGTTATACATGAACTTACTCATTTATATGAATTTTATAATATAGTAATAAATAATAAAAATTTACCATTGTATGATAATATCAAAAAATCATTAATACAAACAATTAAACAAGATAATTTTGATATCTTTTCATATTTTAGAAATATAGTTTATTTATCATTAGATAATGAATTAAATGCTAGAGTTGCACAAACATATCAGTTATTAAAATTTAAAAAAATAAACGACAAGACACAATTATTTAATATACTTAAAACTACACATATTTGGAAAAAATATAAAGAAATTGAAAATTTTAATCCTAAAAATTATACTAGTAACCTAATAGAACTTTTAGGAATAGATTTATCCTGTATTTTAATAAATGATTTTAATGAAGAACTAAATAAAAATTTAATTAAATTATCATTTATAAAAGATGTAAAAGATGAAAAGGATATAATTAAATATTTCAGCAGTTGGAATAAAAGATTTAAATATAAAATTAAAAAACATTTATTTAAATTAAATAATGTTATAGATGAAGTTATTATGGATTATAACTAATATGAATTAAAATAATGAATCTATAGTATTAAAAAAAGTTGAACTATCATCAATATATTCTTTAACATAAGAAATATCTAATTTCCATTCAAATCTTTCCCTATATGTTCTGCCGTTATCTTCATTTAGATATTCATAAGCCTCTTCTTCTGTCATGTTATTAACCTTCATCAATTGATGAAATGCAATCTCATCATCACCACTTATTTGAGCTAAACCAAAATGTTTAACTTTATGACAAAGTGGGCAAAGTGAAATAAAACCGACTAATTTTTGAATTTTTGTTTTATTATCATAATTCCATATTTCATGACATTCTACTCTATGTTGCTGACCCTGATTTAAACCATTATCTCCACATATCTCACATTTATAACCTGCTTCTTTATAACACTTTTTACGAATAATATCCCATTCTTTTTCTGAAACATTACTCCTAACATTATTGTACCAGGATTTACTTGGAATTATCTCAATTGTTAATTTAGGTTCTATCTTTTTCATTTATTATTAAAAATTACGCTCTATATTTTTACCTTTTTTCTCAAAATCTTCTCTAATAAGATTTTCAATATACTTGGACTTATTAGATATATTATTCTGAATTAAATATTCTTCTAATATTTTAAGAAGTTGAGAATCAATAGTTATTCCTAAATCAGCTCTTTTTTTATCCTCTGGAATTTTTTTCCTCATGAAATTTATTCTTTTATATCATTTTTTTATTAAATTGTTTAATGTTAAATAATTGTTAATTATACTAAAATTATGTTTAAATTATGTTTTTTGACTTTTTAATATTTATATATAATAATAAAAAATGAAAAATAAAGTAACAAAAACTAATTTATGTATCACAATTGATAAAAATTTAAAAGATATTATTAATCAAGATATTACTAACAAATCAAGATATATCGAATGGCTTATTTATCAGGACATGAAACAAAAATCATCTAATGAAAAAATTAAAAAAATAATAATTTGATTATGATATTAACTAAAAATATAGAAGTGAAAATAACGAAAAGTAATATAAATTATTATATTGAAAAAAATTATGAAGCTAAATTGTGCGATTTGATAACTATAAAAATTGAAGACTTACAAAAAAATTCAAATAAAAAGGTAAAAGTTAAGTGTGACATATGCGGATTAGAAAAGATATTAAAATATCAATATTATATAAAAAACATTAAAAAATATAATTTTTACACTTGTTCAAAATGTAAATCTAAAAAATCTGAAATAACATCATATAAAAAATATGGGGTAAAAAATATAGCTAACGTAAAAAAATTTCAAGAAAAAAAGAAAATAACTTGTTTAAAAAAATATGGTACAGAACATCCGTTACAGTCTGAAAATATAATAAAAAAAGTTAAAGATACTAATATTAAAAAATATGGATATTCATGCTCGTTATTGAATGAAGATGTAAAGAAAAAAACAATAACTACAAATTTAGAAAAATATGGTGACATCAGTCCTCAAAAAGATCCAGAAGTTAGAAAAAAACAAAAAATTACTAATATTAAAAAATATGGATATTCTTGTACATTATTAAATATCGATGTAAAAGAAAAAAGTAAAAAAACACTATTAGAAAAATATGGTGTAGAACATTACTCTAAATCAGATAACTATAAAGAAAAATACAAACAAACTAGTATTGATAGATATGGTGTTGAACATCCTTCTCAATCGAACTTAATTCAAGAAAAAATGAAAAAAACTTGCATGGATAGATTTGGTGTTGATAGTTATTTTAAAACATCGGAGTATAAAGAAAAATTCAAAAAAACAATGATTGATAAATATGGGGTAGATAATTACTTTAAATATGAAAAATTTAAAATAGAAATGAGAGAAGAATTAATAAAAAATGGATTTAATGTTTGTAGTGAGGATATTGGAGATTGGTCAAGATATAAAAGAACATGCTTAACATTATCTTATAAAAATTATAAAAATTTAAAAATATTATGGAACGGCTATGACTACTATGATAACGAATATATTAAAGATAATTATATAAAATTTAACTCAAATAATCAATATTATCCTACTGTAGACCACAAAATTAGTATTTTATATGGTTATTTAAATGATATATCTCCAGAAGAGATATCAAATATTGATAATTTGTGTATAACAAAAAAATGTATTAATAGTTCAAAAAATTCTTTAATAGAATCAGTATTTATGAAAATGAAATTTAAAGGTGAAAATTAATTTTCACCTTTAAATTTCAAAAACAGGACAAGAAATACAATTTTTTCTACATTCAATATTATTTTTAGCAAACATTCTAGTTTTTTGAGAAAACCATATATCTTTTAAAAAATCATCACATTTAAGTATTGATATACCTTCTTTCCAATTTCCTGGTGCAGTATTGATTCCTTCACAAAAACTACATGGATAATATTGTGGATCTATACCATTTTTTTCTGAGCCTGATGATATATAACTGCTCGCTATACCCGCCTCACACGGGTCACAATATTGTATAATTTGATCTCTATCTCCTCTATTTTCAATTGATCTTATAAAATTCTGGCAGGAACATGAGTCCCAGCCGAATCTTAATTTTTTATCTAATAATAAATTAGATAAAAAATCAAATTTCTCTTTACTTAAAGATGTATAATTATTCTTCAATGCATTTCCACGTTTCTTCATGGAAAGAAAAATTACGGCATTTAAATCTTTTAATCTACTATCATTTTGAATTTTTTCAACTAAACTTATACATTTATCATATGTATTATCAGATAACAAAGAATGAATATTAATTTGTTTCATTCCTCTCACTGTAGCTAATTCATAAACAGCGTCAAATGTCAATTTATCACTATAATGTGATATTGCAATTGCACCACATCTTGAACTTAAATTATCAAGAATCTCTTTTGTTAATCTACTACCATTTATAGTTATATTAGGTTTAATTCCATGATCAATAAGTATGTCCATCAATTCAAATAAGTTAGGTTGATCTACATTTCCTATACCTAAGGCACATTGACATATTGATTTTGGTAATTTATCAACTATTTTTTTAAAAATATCAGTTGATATATACTCTCCATCATTTTTGTTAGATTTATAACAAAAGTCACATCCAAAATCACACTTCGTGGAGACCTCCCAATCGATGATATCTGGTACCATCTTAAAATAATCAGAATCTGTATCTAAATCTGCGATAAATTCGTTTATATTAAATTTCTCTTTCCAAATATTAGACCATAATGAAAAAAGTTTCATTTTAAAATCTAAATCTTCTATATTTAACTTTTTTGAATAGTCTGATGCTTTCCCCCATCTACAGAAAAAACCGTCTTTTTTATTAAAAATAAAGTTATATCCTTTACTTTTTAAAAATTTATATTCATCAGTATCAACAATAATTGCTTTATCACCATCTATAAGTTCAATTTCTGTCTTCTTCATGCTTTTAATTTTTTTTATTGATCTATACTCATTTTTTTAATTTAAATATTTCCAATTTACAGGTACTCTCCATTTTACTAATCTTTTCTTTCTATATCCCTCTTTAATATAAACTCTAAAAATAATATTTTTTGTATTTAGTGATCTTTTGCCAAATTCATCCTCAAATGTATAAGTAACAAAAAATTTACTAATTCCTGTTCTTGTACCAGAATCATATCTAATAGAGGTGATACCTGATTTTGTTTTAAAGGGATTTGCTTTATAATTTTTGTACAATTTTTCCAAACTTTTTTCAAATGAAAAATAATCTAAATTTGAATGTAAAAAATATTCAAATGAAGCCGAGATATTATAATTTTTATAATCCTCACTAATCCTTAAAGTAATTTTCTTAAAAGTTTTTAAAAGCCTTTTAAAATGAGCATTTGAACAAATTTGTTTTTTCATTTTTAATAATTTATTATTTTACATTCCTTTCATCTTTCTTTTTTCGTTTGTTTTTCGCTAATTTTTCCATATAAATAACCTAAGTAGAACACTAAACTCCCAGTGGCAATTATTGCGATGGTTATTCCAAGTACAATTAACAAGTCGTTTTCCATTCCTTTCATCTTTTTAAATTTCTATACAAATATAGTAAAAATATTTTAAAAAAAACAAATTTAAAATTTTTAAAAGAAAAATCTATTGATTTTTAATAATAAGTGGAGAGATTGAGAGTCGAACTCAAAACATAATGCCGTTTCCTCATGAGTACTTGCATTATATGATACCATTTCACCATCTCCCTATATTTTTATAATATTTAAGTAAATTTTTCAGTCAAAGTCATTATCTCCATCAGCATATAATATATTAATTTATATAAGAAAGGTTTTGTAATTTTTTTAATATATTCTTATTTATTTTATTGTTTTTAATTGTATAATCCAATGTAAAATCAAAAGTATTATTATCATTTATAAAAATAGTTAAAAATCTATCATTTTCAACCATATCAAATTCTATAACAAAATGTTGTTTGTTTTCTTCATCAATTAACCAATAAAAATTCTTAATTACCTTACCAATAAATTTTGATGTTTGTGTAATGGTATTATCATTTCTAATCATTTCTAGAATTTTTTCTTGTGAAATCATATTTTTTACTGTTTTTTTATATTTATTTTGGAGGTTAACAAAGGTAAGTGCTTCTAATAGAGTTTGGTATATTTTAGGTAATAAAAATTATTAACTCCGTATTTTAACATTCATCGGTGTCTAATATTTTTAGAAAAAAACAAACTTAAAATTTTTATATATAACAACAATAACTTTGTCCAATTTTAGACAAAATTGATGAAATATTGTATTTTGTTGGTTCTATAAATAACTTTTAATTAGAATTTTATATTAAAAAATTCTCTATTTTTAAATTTCATCAATAAAAAATAATCAAAAAAACATATGAAAAAAATAATACTAGTGATAGTAATAATATTATTATCTTTAAATTTTAAATCAAATGCAAATACCCCATTAACATTTATTGAAAAATACAAAAATACTGCTTTAGAATTAATGCAGTATCACAATATACCTGCAAGTGTTATATTAGCGATATCTGCACATGAAAGTGGTTATGGTACAAGCAAATTAAGTAAAATCAATAAAAACTTCTTTGGTATAAAGAAAAATGCAAATTCTTATAGAATGTATGAAAATGATATAGAATCTTTTCAAGATTTTTGTAATTTCATATCTGTTAAGAAATATTATAGTTTTTTAACATCTAATAATATAATATATTATAAAGATTGGATTCATAAAATTCAAAGTGGGGGATATGCTGAAGATCCTAACTGGTCAAATAAAATTTTAAATTATATTGAAAAATATAAATTATATGAATTAGATAATATTAGTCTAGATATAGTTGATATAAATAATAACAAAAATATAAATATTTTTTAATTTATATTGCTAATTTTTTCTAATTTATTTATACGATTAACTTTTTTCCATTCGCTGAATGGGAAAATTACTTTTGTATTAAATATCTTTATATAAATTTATGAAAAATAATGAAAATAAATGAAAATAATTCATTAAAAACCAGTTTTTGATATTTTTTTATTTATATATAGATACATGAAATTAAGTGAATATGCTAGACAAAAAGGAGTAACTTATAGAACAGCCCAAAATCATTGGTATAAAGGACTTTTAAAAGGAGAACAATTAGCTACCG
>Ga0116157_10001157_pt1 | contig 26718 bp, 26 predicted proteins | sample AD_UKC048_MetaG_FD_89882 | JGI IMG/M metagenome (GOLD analysis project Ga0116157, IMG submission 89882) | Active sludge microbial communities of municipal wastewater-treating anaerobic digesters from USA - AD_UKC048_MetaG | ecosystem: Engineered > Bioreactor > Anaerobic > Digestate | place: USA... | reverse complement strand
ACAATCGCGTAAGCCACCATTATCACCAATTGCTTCGTTTACAACATCCCAGGAGTAGAATAGTCCAGGATAGTTCTCTTGAGCCCAATCGAAAACTCCCTTAATGTAGTTCTCCATTCTAGTCATCATGAGTTCTCTTGAAGCAAGTTCTCCAGTAACATCATAATTCTCATAGAATAACCAAGAAGGAGTCTGTGAATACCAAATCAGGCAATGCCCACGAACGCCTATACCGTTCTCTTGGGCCCAATCCAATGTTTCTGTGAGACTAGAGAAATCAAGTGCCGGACTCTCATTATATGTAGCAGGATCAGCAAGACAAGTCTCTCCGTCAAGTATGTTCTCTGGCTTCATCTCATTTTCCAGAGTGATTGAATTGAATTCATGAGAAACAAGGTTACGGAATTCTTCGTTCTCGTTAGGCACTATGGTTGTAGGAATAGCTACACCGAAGCGGAAGTAGTCAGAATAAAGTTCTGATAAAGAAGGATAATCGGAACCGTCCATCAATTCTTCTACAGGAACAGTTGCTGGATCAATATAGTCGCCTACAACGGATACTCTAATATAATCAACCGTAATATCCTTGACGTCGCCAGCTTCAATATAAACCGAAATATTCGTAGCGTTGTTAGGAATTTGTATCTCGCCGCCAACGCGTGTGTAGCTAATAGCTGATGGCGCACATTGAGCAATAGTAACGTAGGTTGTGTTGCCGTAGATGTCATATTGCAATGACAACAAGATGTTGGCATTCATGCTCTTAACGCTAGTTGCAACGTTAATTGTGTTGCAGCGAAAATCGTCAACTGGAACATAAATACCTGAATTGTTTGTTCCGCGATTGCTAATTAAACACTCGGAGTTATCGCTGTCAGGAATCTGGTTAATTGTAAGTGTTGCCTCACCCTTAGGCGCATAGTAGATGTCTTCTGAACCGAACTCCTCGCTTATGTATGGAATTCCGTTCTCATCAAGAGGGACTTCGGCAAATTCAGGAGCGGGTGCTTGTGTGGTTTCAGTTGCAGCTGGGTCGGTTGCTGCTTGTTCCTTTTTGCAACCAACGAACAGAACTGTCGCCGATAATAGTGTGAGCGCCACGAGTGCGACACCAAGAGACTTGTTCTTCATAATAACCTCCATTTTATTCACGTGCACGTGATACTTCTGGTCAACAGACCGCCCCCAACGATTAGTTGACATTTAATCCATTATACTAGATAGTGTGCACGCGCAAAAGTAAAGTTTTGAACGAAATGTCTATTTTGCATACCTTTCTCGAAAAAGAAGTCTCTCGGACAACTATGTGTTATTATTTACGAGAAAAACAGCACGTAATTGCAATTTATTTTTCGTGCACAAATTTGCCAGGATATGATGTAAAATTACGCTATTAAGATGTTTGTGAGGTATAAATGGAAGATTCGATTAAGAATGTACTAATCAAATACGACGAGGTTGCAAAGTTGATTTTGGACCAGAAGTTGGATGAGCTTTCTGACCAAATGCAAGATTTACCTGTTGATGCCGAAGATTTTTCTTACGAGGAATATATTCAGAGAATTGTTATGGAAGAGACCAGAATAGTAACGAAGTCTATGGAGACAGAGCCAAACGATGAACTTAACGGTCTTTCGATGGGGAAGTATTTTGAAGCTTGCGACTTTTCAGTGCTAGTAGAGATATTGGAGTTTTGCTCCTTGAATTTAGACAATGGCGTTCCAGAAAGTGTAATTGACGCTATTGCTAATAAGGATGACAAGGACACAACATATGAGTATGCAAAGAATACAATAGTGTCTTCTGCTTGGACTGAAGATGAACTTGGAGATGCGGACAGCATTTTCGAGATTGAATTTGCGAAGATTAAGGCCTGTCTAGCGGTCCTTCGTAAGTGTAACAATTCGAGCCTTGTCGGGACGGTTCTTGAACGTTTTATGAGTTATGCCCAGACAAGAGATTTCGTAGCTGAGTCTATAGCTGATTATATTGAGGCTTTCCCAGAAGTCTCGGTTCCATTAATGATAGCAACGCTTGAGAAGCATGAGTCGGAGGGTCTGACTGGACCTTGTGAAGACTTGATCATTATGCTTTCACATATTGGTAAAGAGCATCCGGCGGATGAGATTTTTTTCGCGATTAAGGAAGCTTTTCGCGCAATGAAGAATAAGATCTATGCAGTAATCTGTTTAGCTGAGCTTGGGGATGGCCGTGCGATACCTATGCTTAAGGGCTATATTAATAGAAATCAGAAGACGATTGACAGAGACCTATTCTACGAGATTATGACGGCAATAAGAGATTTGGGTGGAGATATTAGCGATATTCAAGATCCGTTTGGAGACTTTGAGAAGAAAAACGAAGGGAAGCTCTAGAAGTAATGGATTCAGATTATAGAGAGCCTAATGTAACTAAGCTTCTCGAGAAACTCGAGGACCTTTCCTACTCCGAAAGCATTGCTTTTGGTCAGCAAAATGCTGCTCATATAGGTGTTACATTAATCAATAGAGATGGCACTTCTTCTGATGTATACAACTTGTGTGGCAAGCAGCCTGCAATTGTAGGGATAGATACTTTAAGCTTCTATGGTTATGAAGGTAAGTTCGAGGAATTGGTTAAGGTAGTTAAACAACTTAATAAGCAAGGCGTTGTTATTACTTTGTCCTCACATATGCCTAATTTTTCGCTTGGAGAGGATGACTTCTATGATTACTCTCCTAATATTACGGATGGGCAGGTCGGAGGAAGGATACTTCCTGGAGGCGATTTGCATTCGAAATACGTTCGCTTCTTGAACAGAATCGCTGAATTTTGCGAGGAGTGTATTGATGTTTCGGGAAATAGAATACCGATGATATTCTGTCCGTTCCATGAGTGCAATGGAAGTTGGTTTTGGTGGGGCGCTGAGCATCTTAATGATGACAAGTTCATAACCCTTTATAGATTTACAATTGATTACTTGAGATTCAATAGAGGTATAAGGAATTTGCTTTTCGCATATTCACCAAATGGACCAATATATGATAAGGTCTCGTACCTTAGAAGATATCCAGGAGACGACTATGTTGATATTCTTGGCTTGGATTTCTATGATGATAAGGCAGACTCGGAGCAGGACTTTTTCGAAGTCCTTAAAGCTTCATTAAAAATAGTCTATGAAATTGCTGAGGATAAGGGCAAGGTCTGTGCTCTTACCGAAACCGGGCTTAGAATGATGGATACAGCGCCTGATGGCAAGTACTATGAGGGCTTGGCGCCAAGCGGAAACCGTAACAAGAAATGGTTCACGAATCTTCTGGACACCATGATGGAAATGGAGTCTAGCAGGAGGTGTTGCTACATATTAACGTGGGGAAATTTCTCAGAGACTCAATTCTGGGTACCTTATGCTACAAGCGATTTCCGTCATGAGATGTGCGATGATTTTGTGGAATTCGTAAATGATAAGCGCGTGGTTATGGCGCCGATGTAAACTTTGCGGTAGAATATCCAAGATGTTTTGCGGGATTAACTCAGCTGGTAGAGTGTCACCTTCCCAAGGTGAAAGTCGCGAGTTCGAATCTCGTATCCCGCTCCAAAAAGAAGACCTTCGAAGTAAATTTATGCTTCGGAGGTTTTTATTTTTGGGTTTTCCTCTGTATGGAATTATTGTTGTGTAGTATCATCTATTTGAGCTTGAGAAGCTGAACCGCATGTTCTTTGTTTTTCGAAAATAATGCTCGTTTGGTGTTGACAAAAAGGAACCTTCAAAATATAATTGTTCTTGCTGTGCGGGATTAACTCAGTGGTAGAGTGTCACCTTGCCAAGGTGAAAGTCGCGAGTTCGAATCTCGTATCCCGCTCCATATTGAACCGGAAGATTAGTCTATGTCTTCCGGTTTTTTGTTGTTGAGAATTGCATGGTTGGCGATCTCATTTATTGAAGTTGGGAATTAAGTCGGAAGTGTCCGAACCCTCTTCTTGAACAAAAGCATTTGTTTGTCCCATATCGCAAAGAAAGTCTATCAAGATGTCGTATGCTCTAGGATTAAGCTTATGCGAGAGGCTTTCCTTAAGTTTAGCAGGTAATGAATTATTCAATAATGGCATTGGAGTATATTGGTTCATTAGACTTATATAAATGTTGTTTCCATAGGTGTCTGTTAAGTACTGGCATATGTGTTTGCTATCAAAAGCGAGGCCAGGGAGCATCAAGTGTCTTACAATCATTCCTTTTGTAAGTAGTCCGTCCTTAAGTGACGCTGGACCTACTTGGCGATACATTTCCGCAAAAGCTTTGGTTGCAACCTCGAAGTAATCGGGCGCGCTCGATAAAAGCGATGATACTTCGCTTGAATAGAATTTCAGATCTGGAAGATAAATATCGATAAGACCATCAAATAGCTGAAGAGTTGAGACGCTCTCGTACCCACCAACATTAAGAACAAATGGGAGCTTGATACCTTTATTCTTGGCGATTCGAATTGACTGCGCTACTGTAGGCGCGAAGTGCATTGGTGTAACGAGGTCTATACAAGAAGCGCCTTGCGCCTCGAGTTCTATGTACTTACTTGCCAGCTCATCAGAATTCAGAGACATCCCCTTGCTTGTCGGTCTACGCGAGATATCATGGTTCTGACAAAAAACGCACCTTAGCTGACACCCTTCGAAAAACACTGCTCCACAAGCTTTGTCTCCACCAAGTATCGGTTCTTCTCCACGATGAAGCATGGTTAGATTCACTATAGCACTTGCTCCACATCCGCAGACACCTAATTGGCCGGTTGTGCGATCAACGCGGCATTGCCTTGGACACAAGGTGCAATCAGAATATAGCTTGTCGTAAAGATCATTCATGGGAGAACTCCATATAGTTATTTCAATTTGAGACGATTATACATAAACATTATCACTTAATGGCACTAATTTTGAATAAAATATGTATTCGAATTGCATAAAATGGGTGCTAGAATAGGGAAGTGTATTAGGAGGATTCCTATGTGTGATTTCAATCAAGGTCTGCATGAAGAATGTGGCGTATTTGGAATATTTGATAATGAGAAGCAAGATGTTGCTTCAATAGTATACTACGGATTATTTGCTCTCCAACATAGAGGTCAAGAATCGTGCGGTATTGCGATTAATGACGATGCTTCAATAACATGCCACAAGTCGATGGGGCTAGTTAGCGAAGTCTTTTCGAGCGAAGTGTTAGCTAGTCTTAAGGGATCAATCTCGATTGGTCATGTTAGATATTCGACTACTGGTGCTAGTGTGCCAGAGAATGCGCAACCGCTTGTAACGCAATATATAAAGGGCACGCTCTCAATAGCACATAATGGTAATATTACGAATTGCATATCTCTGAGAAGAAAACTCGAGGATGAGGGAGCAATTTTTCAGACTTCCGTTGACTCGGAGGTTCTCGCATATATGATTGCCAAGAGTAGAACAGATTCTACGAGCGTTGAGTCGGCCGTAGCTGAGGTAATGCAAGAGGTAGAAGGCGGATGCGCCCTGCTTGTCATGAGTCCTCGTAAGTTAATTGCCGCAAGAGACAAGCATGGGCTTAAGCCACTAGTCATGGGAACAATTGGAGAGTCTGTTGTCTTTGCTTCGGAATCATGTGCGCTCGCTGCTGCGGGAGCTACCTTAGTACGAGATGTTAAGCCTGGAGAAATAATAATTGTTGACGATAGCGGTGTAAGGTCAATGTTTTTCAACAGAACATGCAAATTTGCTAAGTGTGTTTTCGAGTATATTTATTTTGCAAGACCTGATAGCACGATGGATGGAATCTCGGTTTATGAGGCTAGAATGCGTGCAGGAAGGCTTCTGGCTAAGCAATACCCTATCGATGCAGATGTAGTAATTGGTGTTCCGGAATCCGGAATTGATGCGGCTTTGGGCTACTCTCTTGAATCTGGCATTCCTTACGTTAAGGGTTTTGTAAAGAATTCCTACATTGGCAGAACTTTTATTAAACCTTCTCAAGCTTTGCGACGCCAAGCTGTTAGAATTAAGCTTAGTCCAATAGATGCTGCAGTAAAAGGGAAGAGAGTCGTTATGATTGATGACTCCATTGTACGCGGTACGACTGTCGCTAATATTGTGAAAATGCTTCGTAGTGCGGGTGCGCTTGAAGTTCATGTGAGAATTTCCGCACCTCCATTTATGCATCCATGCTATTATGGAACGGACGTACCTTCAAGTGATTCTTTGATAGCTTGTTCGCATACAATTCCAGAGATAAGAGATATTATTGGCGCGGATTCACTTGGATATTTGAAAATAGAGTCGTTAGGTGAAATGCTGGATGAAGAAGGGCACTGCTACTGTGATGCGTGCTTTACAGGTGATTATCCAACAGATCGCGAAAAAATCGATCAGTTCGAAGAGTAATAATTCAATGGGGAGTCCAATATGAGTAAACTTAAGGCCGTTTTGTTTGATATGGATGGTGTTCTTTTAGACAGCGAACCTCTACACGATAAGATAGCGATTCTGGTTTTGCAAAAGTTTGGGATTGAAGCCAATCACGACATTCTAAACAAATATGTCGGTTCATCCTCCAAGGTCATGTGGGAGGATTTGGTAGTTAGATTCTCTCTACCTTCTACTAGTGAGGAGCTCCTCGATTTATATTGGAAAACAATAATTGACGAACTTAAGATTAGTGGAATTCAAGCAAGTGAAGGAATTCTAGTCCTTCTCGAAAATCTACGCGCAAGCAAAATAGTAACTGCTGTAGCTTCCTCTTCTCGTAGAGATTTTATTCTCGCAGTTATGGATTACATTGGCATTGCTGGGTATATGGACGAGATTGTAGATGGTTTCTCGATTAAGAACGGCAAGCCTGCTCCAGATATATATCTTGAGGCGGCTAGGAGGCTTGGTGTAAAAAGCGACGAATGCTTGGTAATCGAAGATTCCACGAATGGCATTAATGCTGGCAAAAATGCTGGCATGAAGGTAGTTGGCTACGACAATCCTACTTCGCTTGGACAAAGTATGGAGAGAGCAGATTACGTTGTAAAAAGATTGGTCCAGGTCGTTGATATTATTCAAGAGTTATAAAATGATGAACTTGTATGCTCGAAAAAGAGAGAATATCGACGAATATTCGAAGATTTTCGAGAATTTCAAAGAAAAAACTTGACTTATCCTTTATACGTCAGTATTATGATGGAGCGCCTAGAGAAGGCATGCTCTTTTTGGAGCAATACGCTATGTTAAGGAGTAAAGTCAAATGAAGACATTTGTTGCTACACCTACTACTATCGAGAGAAAGTGGCTTGTAATAGATGCTTCCGGTAAGACACTTGGTCGTTTAGCTACTGAAGTTGCTAAGCTCTTACGTGGAAAGCATAAGCCTACTTACACACCTTTTATCGATACAGGTGATTTTGTAATCGTTATTAACGCTTCTGAAATGGTACTAACAGGAAAGAAGCTTGATGACAAGAAGTATCGTTATCACACAGGATATGCTGGTGGTCTTAAGGAAATCGACTACAGAACTCTTATGTCTAAGAACCCTGAGAAGGCACTTGAGTTAGCTGTTAAGGGCATGCTCCCTAAGAATTCTCTTGGTCGTCAGATGTTCAAGAAACTTAAGGTATACGCTGGTAGCAAGCATAATAATGCTGCACAGAAGCCTGAAGTTTACACATTTGAGAATTAATCGGGAGGAGCACGAAAAATGGCTAAGAAAGCTACTAAGGTTTATTTCTATGGTACAGGCCGTCGTAAGAACGCAGTTGCATGTGTTCGTATTCTTCCTGGTACAGGCAAGATTACAGTAAACGGTAAAGATATAGATGATTATTTTGGTCTTGAAACATTGAAACTTATCATTCGTCAGCCTCTTGCAGCTACGGCTACAGAGGGACAGTTCGACATCATTGCTAAGGCAATTGGTGGTGGAGTTTCTGGACAGGCTGGTGCTATTCGTCATGGTCTAGCTAGAGCTCTTGTTCAGGCGGATGAGACAGCATACAAGGCTACATTGAAGTCTGCTGGTTTCCTTACACGTGATGCACGTATGAAGGAAAGAAAGAAGCCAGGACTTAAGAAGGCTCGTAAGGCTTCACAGTTCTCAAAGAGATAATCGAATATCATTACTTGGTATCAATAGATTTTTTGAAGAATTAAACAACCCCAGGAACTTAGTGTTCCTGGGGTTTTATTTCGCCTTCAAAAGAGTATAGAAGAGATACACAATAAATGAAGCACAAAGGCAATAAACCCTTGTGCTTCATTACTTTGAACTCTAATGAAAGAACTACTTCTTAGTCTTGTCTACTGCCGGTTTCTTTGAACCGAGCTTCTTAATAGGGTTAATAACCAAACCGCATAGAACATGGAATAGGTAAGCCAGAACTACAGAAGAGCAGACTATTGCGAAGATACCTATGAAGATTCCATCCTTGTTATTGTACATCGGGAGGATGTTCGATATGAAGAATCTCTGAGATAAGTAAATCTCAAGAGTAAGTCCGCCTAAGAAAGCGAGCACTTTGTTGTTGATTCTTACTTTCATCAGAAGGAGTACAAGGAAAAGAATAAAGCAAATAAATGCTAAAGATTGAGCGCCATAGCAAAGTAACTTATCGCCATAACGTGGATCACCTGGGTGCATATACTCTGACCAATAACCCGGATTCGAGAGAACTTCCATACTCCACTTGTAAGTGAAGAACGTAAGTGCTCCAAACACAGGAAGAAGAATCCAATAAACCTTCTTAATTAGAGGAACTAACTTATTCTCAAGACGAGCCCATACCATACCGATTGGCATAAGAAGCACAGTATTGTAGAACCACTCACCTTGGAACAAATTCGAACCATCGCCATGACCTTTTGAGAGACAAAGAACTACATATAATGGAACCATCAAGAACATTCCAACGAATGCAATCCATTCAAATTTCTTATTAATAAATCTAAAAAACAAGAAGAAAGCGATATACATAATTAGGCTAGTAATTACATACCAACCATCGCCGGTTACAAGCTTTAGACCAACTACGTAAGAGAAGATAGTAAAAGGGCTGAAGTTAGCCTTCATAAAGATTTGAGCAACAAGTACGTAGAAACCGTTAATTACGAAGAAAGGAAGTAAAAGAACAACTAATCTTTTCCAAAGGAAAGACTTCATATATCCTTCTTTTTTATCTTTGCTCTTGATAAGTCCATAGCCAGAGCAGAAGAAGAAAATTGCCACGCAATAAGCTCCAATATTTACAAAGAAATTGATAGGAGTTTGGATACTGCCGTCCTGAGAAACTCGCTGCGAAATATGATGGAAAATGATTACTATTGCAGCAAATCCTTGAATAGCCTTAGATGCGTCCAGCGAAAGATAGTCGTCATTGAATTTCTTAATGCCAGCGTATTTAACGCCAACGAGAAGAAGTAAAGCGCAAACGACATAAACAAGATAAATGTCCATGCTAATTCTCCTTTTGTGAAATATAGCTAAATTATATATCTCGAAAATTAAATTTCATAGCTAGAAAGACTGATATTTAGTTGAAGATTCTTGCTTTCTTTCAAATCAATCAAAAGCGTATATAATGTTGATGTAAAAAGCGAGAAAAGAGAGCTAGTATGCCTATTATTGATTCACACTGCCACATATACCCAACTAAGATAGCTGCACGAGCGGTTGAAGGAATTCGTAATTTCTATGATATGGATTTGGGTGGTAATGGGACAGTAGAGGCCTTGCTAAGTGAAGGTAAGAAGGCAGGAGTTACTCATTTTCTAGTACACTCTGTGTCAACAACTCCAAAGCAAGTACAATCAATCAATGAGTTTCTAGCAAATACGGTTAGAGAGTATCCGGACGAGCTTATTGGTTTTGGTTCGTTACACCCAGATTCAGAAGATATTAGGGGAGATTTGAAGAACTTAGTAGATCTAGGTCTTCGTGGTGTTAAGCTTCATCCTGACTTTCAAAGCTTTGAGATAGATTCACTTAAGGCGAAGCGTCTTTGCTATTTGATTATGCAAGAGAATATTCCAGTGCTTATTCATGGTGGAGATATTAGATATTCATTCTCGAACCCGCCTCAAATCAAGAGGTTCCTTGAGTCGCTTCCGGGGCTTACTGTGATTGGAGCACATTTTGCAGGCTGGAGTTGTTGGGAGAAGGCGGCCGATGAGCTTGCAGGCTTTTCGAATTTATATGTTGATTGCTCTTCAAGCCTATACGCGCTCAAACCAGAAGTTGCTCGTAGAATTATTCGAAAATTCGGAGCTGATAAAGTTTTGTTCGGAACGGACTATCCAATGTGGGATGTAAACGAAGAATTAAGACGTTTACATGCTTTGGGCTTGACTCAGGATGAAGAAGATAAGATATTGTATAAGAATGCTGCTAAGTTGTTTAAGGTAAAAGGATTGGGAGTCTGATGAAAATATGTCTAGTATCACAAAACTATGACGAGACGGTTGCTATAGGGGCTAGCCTAGCAACTACTCTTCAATCTGGAGATGTTGTTGCCTTAGATGGAGATTTGGGTGCTGGAAAAACAGTTTTCGCTAAGGGAATTGCAAGCATAATTGCTCCTGAAGCTTTTGTATCGAGTCCAACTTTTACTATTGTTAATGAGTACGTTGGACAAGCTAATAAATTCCCACTATATCACTTCGATACATATCGTTTGACTGGCGTTGAAGATTTTTTGAACAGTGGACTTGAGGAGTACCTGTACTCGGATGGAATTTGTGTAATCGAATGGAGCTCTATCATAGAAGATATTCTAGGTGAGAAGACAATCAAGGTACAAATCCTTGGAACTGGTGACACTCGAAGAATTAATATAGAATTTGATGAAGAAGCAATGTCGAAGGAACGTGCGATTAGAATTACTAAAGCGCTCGAGGCTTTTGCATCTTAAGGTAAGCAACAAAAGGCTAAGGGGAGAACATCACATGATAGTACTAGCTATGGATACATCCAACGCGACTTGTTGTGCTGGCGTTTATAAAGACAAAGAAGAAATAACCTATAAGATGAGCTTTGAGAGAAAGACTCACTCCGAGGTCTTCATGCCTATGGTTCATTCGGTTATGGAAGAATCCGGTCTATCACATAAGCAAATTGACGCATATGCGATTACGGTCGGGCCTGGTTCGTTTACGGGCATTCGAATTGGACTATCTGCAGTCAAGGGAATGTCAGTTGCGTCTAAGGTCAAGTGTATTGATGTCTCGTCGACAAAAGCCCTTGCAAGAAGCGTTGATGTTCTCGAAAAGGTCAAGGATGTAGTCTTGGTTCCTTGTTTTGATGCAAGGAATAATAGAGTTTTCGGCGCTTGCTATGATAGTAATTCGCTAGGGACATTGGTTGATGAGAATGCTTACTACGCTAGCGACTTAGTACAAGAAATTAGCCGAATAGCAGACATAGAAGATAAGAAGATTATTGTATGCGGCAATGGCGCTCCAGTAGTGCAAAATGCAATAGAGGCACTATCGCAAGATTTGCGAGCAAAGATAAATGATGTTGAGTATGCAGAAGGTGCAGCAATTCTTCCTCGTGGTGTCAATTCGGAGGCTTTGGACATTATAGAAAAGAATCCTGAAGCACTAGTCAGTGGCGACAGGATTAAAGCGGAGTACTTCGCCGTATCATCTGCGCAAAGACATGAAGCCAAAGGTCGTGGGGCGCCACAATGATTTATCGTCTAGCTGGAATTGAAGATCTTGAGGGAATAATGGCTTTGGAGAAGGATAGCCTTGAGCATCCTTGGAGCAAGGAAGATGTGCGCGTAATGCTGACGTCGAATAGATATCATGCAATTGTATGTGTTGATGTCGATAGAATCGTGGGGTATGCGGGAGCTTCGTATGTTATCGATGAGGCGGAAATCGGGAATATTTGTGTCAATTCAGAGTATAGAAGGCAGGGAATAGGGAGCAGGATATGGCGTGAACTTGAAGCCAATCTTCGATGCAAAAACGTAAAAACAGTGTTTCTTGAGGTCGAGGAGAGCAACGCTTCCGCGCGTGCTATGTATGAGAAGTTGGGCTTTGTTAGCTACAACGTTAGGCAAGATTATTATGGCCACAAAAAGTCTGCAGTATTAATGAAAAATAACTTGTGAAAATATACAAAACATAAATCGTTTTTTCGAGGTTTTGCGGTAAAAGAGCGAAAATATCAAGTAGTGTTCGCTTGCTTGTTGACTTTAATTTTGTTCGAAAATATACTTTACGAAAATGCAGTGTTAGACTTCGATTAGTCGTTTTCTGCTTTAGGAGGATTCCATGGTTCAGGAGACAGTTGTATTTAAGTGTGAGGACGCTTTGCAAATGAAAGCGGTTGCTGTTCTTATTCAGAAAGCGTCGGCTTATAGAAGTTCTATTTATCTTATAAAGGATGGCCGTCGTGCTAACGCTAAGAGTCTTTTAGGCGTTATGTCTCTTGGAATTGAGATCGGTGCCTCTGTTCAAATTGAGGCAGAAGGCGAAGATGCTGATAAGGCTGTGTCGGATTTGATTGAATATCTTCAGAATCCGAAGTTTTAATATAACAGATAGTCTAGTATAATTTACGCATGAGCGATATTACGTTTGATGCGAGACTTGATACAGTACCATTAAGTCCCGGAGTTTACCTTATGAAGGATTCTTCGGGAGTTGTTATTTATGTGGGTAAAGCTAAGAAGCTAATGAATAGACTTCGAAGCTATTTTGGCGGTGGAACTATTACGATTCCTAAGGTCGCAGCGATGGTCTCGCATGTTGCTGATTTTGAATATGTTGTTGTTGGCACTGAAGAGGAAGCGTTGCTTCTCGAGGCCAATTTAATAAAGCGATATAACCCAAAGTACAACATTCTTTTGAAGGATGATAAGGGCTATCCATATATAGTTATTACAATGAATGAGTCTTTCCCAAGAGTTGCAAAGAGCTTTAGAATTGATAAAGCGATGCAGAAGGAAGGAGCACTTTATTTTGGCCCATACATGGGTGTTGACCTTAAGTATGTGCTGGAGTCGATTGATTCGATTTTTCCATTAAAAAAATGCAATCGCGTGTTACCACGAGATATTGGCAAGGAAAGGCCATGTCTTAACTATCACATAGGCAAGTGCCTTGCGCCTTGCGCTGGCGGTGTCAATGCTGACGATTATAGAGAGATGATGGATCAGATTGTGCTGTTCTTCAAGGGCAAGTACGATGTCATCCTAGACAAAACTGTGACTGAAATGAAGGAAGCTGCCGAGAATCTAGATTTTGAAAAGGCCGCTATCATTAGAGATAGAGTCAATGCGCTTGAGAACGTTCGTAGATCTCAGCGCGTGTTTATGAACGTAAAGCGCGATGTAGATGCAATTGGTGTCTATTCTGATGCAGGTGAGACCTCTATACGTAAGTTAGAGCTTCGAGATGGAAGAATAGTTGGATCGTCAGTATATTTTGTTAATGGTGATAGAACAGAAATTTCCGAGATAGTGACTAACTTCATTACCCAATATTACGACGGTTCGAAGAACATACCATCGCTAATAGTTGTACCAGAGACGACAAATTTCGAAGAAGAGGATAAGGGTTCCTTGGAGAAGTTTATTTCTATGCAAGCGGGACACAAAGTAGAGATTCGCCTTCCAGAAAGAGGTGAATTGAAGGAGTTCCAGCACTTGGCTGACACTAATGCAAAAGAGATGATGGTAAGAAGAATACTTCGCGGAGGTGGCGCTAATGCCGACCCCCTTGCACCGATAAGAATTCTTGAACGCGAGTTTAATGTTGAAGAAGGTGCTATCAAGAGAGTGGAATCCTTTGATATTTCGAACTTGGGTAATGATGATATTTGCGCGGGAATGGTTGTATTTGTAAATGGCAAACCACAGAAGACTTTATATCGATTGTTCAAGATGAAGAGTCAAGAGGGGCAAAATGACTTTGGCTCAATTAGGGAGACATTGACTAGAAGGCTTATGCATACGAAGGACGGATTTGAGTATCCTTCGCTGATATTGGTTGATGGTGGCAAGGGACAGTTATCTGCAGTTGCAAGCGTTGTAAGGCAGGCGGCACCTGATAGCAATATTTTATTAGCAGGTATGGTGAAGAACAGAAAGCACAAGACATCAAGTCTTCTTTTCGAGGATGGAAGGGAGTTAGTTCTTGATAAAGATAATCAAAGCGACGATGATATTGTGTTGCTCAGATTTTTGAGTGCGGTTCAAAATGAGGTCCATAGGTATGCGGTTACTTATCAAAGGAAGCTCTCTAAAAAGCGTAATTTAAAGTATCGATTGGAAGAGATTCCTGGAATCGGGCCGTCCAAAGGCAAGACGCTCCTGACGCATTTTGGTACAATTAAGGCTATTGAAAACGCATCTGTCGAAGAACTTATGAAGGTTAAAGGCGTTACGAGCGAACTTGCTCATAATGTAAGATGGCATTTTCATCCAGATGAACTGAAGAAAGCTTTTGATGAAGCCGAAGTAGAAGGCGAAGTTGAAGGCGGCTCTATCGACGGTGATAGTGATGTTAATAGTACTAATGGTAATATCGAGCAAGAGTTAAAAAGAGAGTTAGGTATAGAGTGATGTCGGTTTATGCGATTTCTGATTTGCATTTGTCCTTAGGGACTGACAAACCAATGGAGGTTTTTGGGCCTTCGTGGGATGGTTATACAGACAAAATTAAACAGAATTGGCTTAAGACGGTTAAGGAAGACGATGTCGTTCTTATGCCAGGCGACTTGTCGTGGGCGACCTATCTCGATGATACTGTGGCTGATATGAGTTTCATAGATGAACTCCCTGGAAGAAAATTGATTTGCAGGGGTAATCATGATTATTGGTGGACTACTGTACACAAGATGGAGGTTTTTTTCGAAGAGAAAGGGCTTAAATCGATTGAGATAGTGCGTAATAACGCGATTGTTATTGATCAGGTTGTTGTTTCTGGAACGCGCGGATGGAAGAACCCATCTGATTCTGATTTCTCGGCACAGGATCGTAAGATTTATGACCGTGAGCTTGCTAGAATGAAGCTTTGTATTGATGCGATACTTAAGATGGATCCTGAACATAATATGCTTAGAGTTATGATGATTCATTATCCTCCAATAACAAAAGCCAATATGCATACAGATGCTGCTAAGCTTCTCGAAGCGGGGCAAATAGATTTGTGCATTTATGGACACCTGCATGGCCGCGGGCATTCGATTGCTTTCGAAGGCGAGAGCGGCTACAACTATCCAGTTAGGTATCTGTGTGCATCTTCGGATTTTGTCGATTTTGCACCTGTGAAAATAATTTAAGGATTCTTTAATAATTGTCCTAGTAGTATTAGCCCATAACGATTCAAGGGAGACTATAGGGATGTATTTACAAATATTGAAGAAAGACTTGAAGCGCAAGAGAACAATGAATGTAATATTGCTATTGTTCATTATTCTTGCTACTACATTTGTCTCAAGTAGTGTAAACAATATTGCAACGGTTACGAACGGGCTTGATCACTTTATGGATGAGGCTGGGATGAGTGACTTTTTTGCTATGACTTTAAATAGAGCTGCTGAGCAAGATATTCAGGAAGTACTTGATTCCTCCGACGCAGTTGAAAGCTTCGGTATAGAAGAATTCTTAATAAAAGAAAGTATGTCAGTTAGCCGACAGAGAGAAGAACCTGGAACCGATGCGACGATTGCTATTATGGCTTGTGAAGATAGCCAGCTTAATTACTATGACGTTAACGACGAAGTAATAACTAGCGTTGAGCCAGGAGAAGCTTATGTTGCAATAAAGTGGCTTGAAGAATTTAATTACGAGATTGGCGATGTAGTAACGATAAATATTGGCGACAAGACGCGGGAATTTACTATCGCGGGGGGCCTTAAGGATGTATGTCTGGGCTCGAAAATGATGAATGTTGTTCGCTTCATGGTATGTCGCGACGACTTTAATTACTTCAATTCAGACGAAGAGATACGTCAAGAATATGGTGGCAAGATCTGCTTCTGTCTCTATCGCATGATATCAAGACTCCGCTATCGGCAATTAAACTTTATTCTAAGGCCTTATCTAAGAATCTATATCAGAATACCGAGAAACAGAAGGAAATAGCTGATAACATTAACGACAAGGCTGATGAGATCGAGTATTATGTGTCACAAATCATCAGCGCTTCAAGGGAGGACTTCCTTAGCTTTGATGTTGAAATTAGCGAGTTCTATTTATCCGAATTGGTTAATGCTGTCAACAACTACTACAGCGAAAAGTTTGACCTAAATAAAACGATATTCACGATAGAAGAATATAGCGATTGCATACTTAAAGGCGATCTCAACAGGTCAATAGAAGTCATTCAGAATCTACTTGAGAACACAATAAAATATGGTGATGGTAATAGAGTTGATATATCTTTCGCTCAAGAAGAGAATTGCATACTCGTGACAGTTACTAATACAGGAGCGGACCTCCCAATCGATGAGACAGTCCATTTGTTTGATAGTTTTTATCGGGGATCGAACGCGTCGAATAAGCCTGGAAGTGGCCTTGGTTTATATATATGCAAGAGCTTAATGACCAGGATGAATGGAGATATTTATGCCCAAATAGAAGGCGGTATTATGAAGGTAACTGCTGTATTCAACAAAGCTTAAGTTTGCCCTCTGCCTATAAATAATTATTTTTGCCCGTCAAACGTAATGATAACAGGCGTTACGAGGCCTCGAGAGATTATTTTTGTTGCCACATTCATTTTATTAATATATAATACTTCTTGTCGAGTCTGCTCGCGCGGAAATAAGTTCCGGGTAAGTAGACTTTTTGTATCTAATTTTTCGAGGTGAATATGGCTTATAGCATGACTGGTTTTGGCAGAGGCGAGATGCTCTTTGCGACGAGGAAATATTCAGCAGAACTTAAATCTGTTAATTCTCGATATTGCGATATCAACATTAGAATGCCACGTATCCTCAATTTTACGGACAATCTCGTTCGAAAGATGATTACCGACAGACTCGGTCGAGGCAAAATCGATGTTTACATTTCCTTTGATGATTCTGAAAGCGCTTCATGTGAAGTAGTTACAAACCTAGCTTTAGCAGAAGAGTATTCACAAGCAATCAAAGGTATTTCCGAGAAGACAGGTCGTACGGATGACTTAACGGCCACAAGATTAGCTCAATTCCAAGATGTTTTATCTGTTAGGCAGAAGGGTGTTGATGAGGACTCTATTGCTAGCGAGCTTTGTCAGACCTTAGATCTAGCTATCGATGGAATGCTGGAGATGAGAAAAGCCGAGGCCAAGGTTCTTTGTGAAGATATTTTTGCTAAGGTTGACCTACTTGAAGGCTATCACACCACTATATCCAAGCGTGCGCCTTTAGTTGTTGATGATTATCGAGCTAGACTAGCTCAAAGAATTGAGGACATTCTTTCCGATGAGAAGAGGGCCTTCTTTGATGAGAATCGACTATCTGCAGAGGTTACTGTATTTGCAGATAAATGTGCAATTGATGAAGAGCTTAAGAGACTTTCGAGCCATTTCATGCAGGCTAAGAAGATACTTGCTTCTGAGGGATTGATTGGAAAGAAGATGGATTTTCTCATACAGGAGTTTAACCGTGAAGTAAATACTATTGGCTCTAAGGCCAATGATATCGAGATAACGAATAGCGTGATGCTTATGAAGAATGAAGTCGAGAAGATTCGTGAGCAAGTTCAGAATCTAGCTTGATTTGGCTTAACTTATACAAAGAGGATTAGAAATGCAATTTGTTGATATTGGTTTTGGAAATGTAGCTGCTGTGTCGAGGATTCTTTGCATAGCAAGTACTGATTCGGCTCCTATTCGTAGAGTTATTCAGGATGCTAGAGACAGAAGCGTATTAATTGATGGTTGCTCAGGGAAGAAATGTAGGTCAGTTTTAGTAATGGATACTGATCATGTAGTATTGAGTTCGCTTCAAGTTGAGGAAATCAAGGCAAAGATTGAGGCTAATAAAGAGGCAAATGATAATGAGTGAGACTGTTAGTTTTGAGTCTATGCATGGTTTGATGTTCTCTGTGTCGGGTCCTTCGGGAGTTGGTAAGGGGACAATAATTAAAGAGATTAAGAAGATATACCCTGATTGCGGTCATTCAATTTCGGTTACGACTAGAAGGCCAAGAGGAACTGAGAAGGATGGCGTCGATTATTATTTTCGATCAGCGACGGAATTTGAGAAGCTATGTATTGAAGGTGAGATTCTAGAGTTCGACGAGTATGTAGGCAATTTCTATGGAACACCGGCTACTCCGCTTCTTAAGATGACTGAGTGTGGTAGAGATGTACTTTTGGATTTGACTATAGCTGGGAGCATGGCACTAAAGAAGAAATTCTCGCAAGCGGTGACGATATTTATTTTGCCGCCTTCGCTAGAAGTTCTAGAGAATAGATTGGTTGGAAGAGGAACGGAAGATAGAGAACTAGTCAACAGGAGGCTTGAGAAGGCTAGAGAAGAGATACTAAATGCAAATGGCTTTGACTATGTAGTAATTAATGATGAACTATCTGATACAGTTCGAAAAGTTGAAGCAATTATGATAGCTGAGAAGTGTCGTTATTTTCGACATTCAGGTATAGAGAAGAAATTCATCTAATGATGAGAGAACAACAAACTAAGAAAGAGGGAAATAAAAATGTTAACAGATCCACCTATTGAGAAATTATTGCCAAATACCGAATGCGCTTATGAACTAGTAGCTCTAGTAAGTAAGAGAGCACGTCAATTAGTTGATGGAGCTCAGCCAATGATTCCAGAGTCTGCTGCGAATATGGTATCACTTGCATGTAAGGAAGTAGCAGAAGGTAAGGTAGTAAGTGTTGCTGGAGATAAGACTAGGGAAGTATTTATTCCTAAGACGCGCGAAGCACGCGAGGCAACAGCTGCTGCTCTAAAGGCTAAGGAAGAAGAAGAGTATTACAAGCGTTTTTCTCAGCAATTTGAGAGTGAGAAGGAAGCTGAGGAGTCCAATTTTGTCGATTCCTTTAAGTCTGAGGATGAAGCCGTTATTGATGAAGGCGATGTTGTTGATGAGCCTTCAGATGAGATTTTTGAAGATGAGAGCATTATCGTAGAAGAAGAGGACGTCATCACTAAGAATGAGGGCGAGGAGGAATAAGCAGATGCCAAAAGAGAAATCAATGGAGAAGCTAGTTGCATTGTGCAAGACAAGAGGCTTCGTATATCCTGGCTCTGATATTTATGGTGGCCTAGCAAACTCTTGGGACTTTGGGCCTTTGGGAGTTCAACTTAAGAATAATGTCAAGGCTGCTTGGTGGAAGAAGTTCGTTCAAGAGAACCCATACAACGTTGGTGTTGATTGTGCTATCTTGATGAATCCACAAGTGTGGGTTGCTTCAGGTCACGTTGGTGGCTTCTCTGATCCTCTTATTGATTGTAAGCAATGTAGAGCACGTCATCGTGCGGACAAGCTGATTGAAGATTACAACGCGGAAAATGGTATAGAAGATTGTCCTGTAGAAGGAATGAACGATGAGCAGCTTGTTGGCTACATAAAGGAGAAGAATATTGCTTGTCCTCAATGTGGTGGGCATAACTTCACTGATGTTCGTAAGTTTAACTTGATGTTCAAGACGTTTATGGGAGTTACCGAGGATTCTAAGAATGAGGTATATCTTCGTCCTGAGACCGCTCAAGGAATTTTTGTAAATTTTGCAAATGTTCAACGTTCGACTAGAAGAAAGCTTCCTTTTGGTATTTGCCAAATAGGTAAGGCCTTCCGTAACGAGATTACTCCAGGTAACTTCATTTTTAGAACCAGAGAGTTCGAGCAAATGGAGCTTGAGTTCTTCTGCGAGCCTGGAACTGACTTGGATTGGTTTAACTATTGGAAGAACTATTGCCACAAGTGGTTGAATGATTTGGGCATCAAGGAAGATGAGCTAAGAACAAGAGACCATGCTAAGGAAGAATTGGCTTTCTATTCTAAGGCTACTACAGACTTCGAATTCTACTTCCCATTTGGTTGGGGCGAGCTTTGGGGTGTAGCAGATAGAACAGATTACGATTTGAAGCAGCATCAGGAATTCTCCAAAAAGGATTTGACATACTTCGATGCGGCAAAAAATGAGAAGTATATTCCATACGTAATTGAGCCTTCATTAGGTGCGGATCGTGTTACTCTGGCTTTCCTAAGCTCCGCATATGATGAGGAGACTATTGGCGAGGGTGATGTAAGAACAGTTATGCATTTCCATCCAGCCTTGGCTCCTATAAAGATCGGTATTCTCCCATTGTCCAACAAGCTATCGGATGAATGCCTTCCTATTTTCGAAAAGCTTTCCAAGAAGTACATGTGTGAGTTTGATGATAGACAATCTATTGGTAAGCGTTATCGCAGACAAGATGAGATTGGAACGCCGTATTGTGTTGTATATGACTTTGATTCTCAGAATGATGGTTGTGTTGAAATCAGAGAGCGCGATACCATGAATAAAATCGAGTATGCTCCAGGTAATGTTCGTTTTCCAATTGATGAGCTTGAGAAGTTTTTCGAAGGCAAATTTGATATTTGATTCTATAGGGTCCTGGTGTGTTTGAACCTGGACCCGTTTGAATATTTCAGAAACTGAAAGGTGGATTTAACTATGACGAAGTATGTTTACTTGTTCTCCGAAGGCAACGGTAAAATGCGAGAACTTCTTGGCGGAAAAGGTGCCAATCTTGCAGAAATGACAAACCTTGGTCTTCCAGTTCCTCAAGGCTTCACTATCAGTACGGAGGCTTGTACTCAGTATTATGAGGATGGCGAGAAGATTAATGATGAGATTTTCGGACAAATTCTTGATCATATTGAGAAGATGGAGAAGATAACAGGTAAGAAATTTGGTGATATGGAGAACCCTTTGTTGGTTTCCGTTCGTTCTGGTGCTCGTGCATCTATGCCTGGAATGATGGACACAATACTTAACCTTGGACTTAATGAAGATGTTGTTAACGTAATTGCAACTAAGTCTGGTAATCCACGTTGGGCATGGGACTGCTACAGAAGATTCATACAGATGTATTCGGATGTAGTTATGGAAGTCGGTAAGAAGTTTTTCGAAGAACTTATCGACAAAATGAAGAAGGAAAAGGGCGTTACCCTTGATGTTGATTTGACTGCAGAGGATTTAGCTGAATTAGCTCAGCAGTTCAAGGCTGAGTACAAGCGCAAGATTGGTGAGGACTTCCCAACTGATCCTAAGGAACAGCTCATGGGGGCAATTAAAGCAGTATTCCGTTCTTGGGATAATCCACGTGCAAATATTTATAGAAGAGACAATGATATTCCTTATTCTTGGGGTACAGCAGTTAACGTACAGATGATGGTATTCGGTAACATGGGTAACACGTCAGGTACTGGTGTTGCATTCACAAGAGATCCAGCTACTGGCGAGAAGAAGCTTATGGGTGAGTTCTTGATGAACGCTCAGGGCGAGGACGTTGTTGCTGGTGTAAGAACTCCACAGAAGATTGAGCAGCTTAAGGATGTAATGCCTGAAGTTTACGATCAGTTTGTAACAATTTGCAATACCTTGGAGAATCACTACAAGGATATGCAAGACATGGAGTTCACTATCGAAGATAAGAAGCTATTCATGCTTCAAACACGTAACGGCAAGAGAACAGCACAGGCTGCTTTGAAGATTGCATGTGACTTGGTAGATGAGAAAATGATTTCTGAAGAGAAGGCAGTTCTCATGATTGATCCACGTAACCTTGATACTCTATTGCACCCTCAGTTTGATGCGAAGGCAATTAAGGCCGCTCATCCAATTTCTAAGGCATTGGCAGCTTCCCCAGGTGCAGCTTGCGGAAAGATTGTATTCACTGCGGAGGATGCTAAGGTTAGCAAGGAAAAAGGAGAGAAGTGCGTACTAGTACGTCTTGAGACATCTCCTGAGGACATTGAAGGAATGAAGGCAGCTCAAGGTATTCTTACTGTTCGTGGCGGTATGACATCTCATGCAGCTGTAGTTGCTAGAGGAATGGGTACTTGCTGTGTATCTGGTTGCTCAGATATCACAATGGATGAAGCTAATAAGACTTTCACATTGGCTTGCAAGCAGTACAGGGAAGGCGATAGCATTTCTATCGACGGTTCAACAGGTTACATTTACGATGGAATTATCGATACAGTTGACGCAACAATCGCCGGCGAGTTCGGCCGCATTATGTCATGGGCTGACAAGTACAGAAGACTTAAGGTAAGAACAAATGCGGATACTCCTAAGGATGCTCGAAAAGCACGTGAACTTGGTGCAGAGGGTATCGGTCTTTGCCGTACTGAGCACATGTTCTTCGGCGAAGGCAGAATCGACGCTTTCCGTGAGATGATTTGCTCAGAGTCAATAGAAGAAAGAGAAGAAGCTCTTTCTAAGATACTTCCAATGCAACAGAGCGACTTCGAGGCTCTCTACGAGGCACTTGAGGGATATCCTGTTACAATCCGTTTCTTGGATCCACCTTTACATGAGTTCGTTCCTACAGAGGAAGCAGACATCAATAAGCTTGCTGACAAAAAGGGCAAGAGTATTGAAGAAATCAAGGCCATCATCACTTCGTTGCATGAGTTCAACCCAATGATGGGACATCGTGGATGCCGTTTGTCTGTTACATATCCTGAAATTGCAAAGATGCAAACTAAGGCTATAGTACGTGCAGCAATCAACGTCAAAAAGGCTCATCCTGATTGGGATATCAATCCTGAGATTATGATTCCATTAATAGGAGACATTAAAGAACTCAAAGTTGTTAAGAAAATAGTTACAGAGACAGCTGATGCAGAGATTGCTAGCGCTGGAATAGACCTAAAGTATCAGGTAGGTACAATGATTGAGATTCCACGTGCTGCACTTACTGCAGACGAGATTGCTAGCGAGGCAGCATTCTTCTGCTTTGGTACAAACGATCTTACTCAAATGACATTTGGCTTCTCTCGTGATGACTCAAGCAAGTTCCTCGAGGCGTATTATGAATCCAAGATTTTTGAGTCTGATCCATTTGCTCGTCTTGACCAGAACGGCGTAGGTAAGCTTATGGAGATGGCAATTGAGCTTGGTAAGAAGGTTAACCCATCACTTCACGTGGGCATTTGTGGTGAGCATGGTGGTGATCCATCTTCTGTCGAGTATTGCGACAAGATTGGTCTAGACTATGTATCTTGTTCTCCATTCCGTGTGCCTATCGCTCGTCTAGCTGCTGCACAAGCCGCTATTAAGAACAAGAAGTAATGTCCAGAAATCGATTAAAGAAATAAATAGCTGCAATTATATGGAGTAAATAAAACTGACCAAAAGGCAAGAAATTAAGCCACCTGTACGTATATCGGGATACGTACAGGCAGCAAAATGAAAAATTTGAAAGGCGGATGATGGCTAATTAAGATTTAAGCGAATTCTCGATAAGACCTAAGAAAAGAGGGTGTGCTTTGTTTGGTCTGCTCTTAAATTCAGGATGAAACTGTACTCCTAAATGGAACTTATTAATTGGTATTTCTACAGCTTCTACGAGATGTCTGTCTGGACTTGTTCCACTAATCAGAAGTCCTGCATCAGTAAGTTCCTCGCGAAAATCATTGTTGAACTCATAGCGATGGCGGTGACGTTCGTTAATCATGTTAGACTTATAGTATTGCTCCATTCTAGAACCAGTAAGAATAGAGCAAGGGTAACTGCCAAGACGAAGAGTACCACCTTTGGCAATCTCGTCGTTTTGACCGGACATAAAGTCAATTACGCGATGAGTAGAATTTTCATCAAATTCACGTGAGTGAGCATCAGCAAAGCCCAATACGTTGCGAGCGTATTCTATTACACTTATCTGCATTCCTAGGCAGATTCCAAGATATGGGACATTGCTTTCTCTAGCATATTTACACGCGAGAATCATACCTTCGATTCCACGTGAACCGAATCCGCCGGGTACAAGAATTCCATCAACGCTACTTAATGTTTCGCAGTAGTTTTCCTCGGTTAATAGTTCTGAATTTATCCATTCGATATCTACCTTGCAGGAGTTTGCATAACCAGCATGCTTGAGTGCTTCGGTAACTGAAAGATATGCATCGTGTAGCTGAATGTATTTACCGACGAGTCCAATTGTACAAGTTTTCTCGCAGTTCTTAATTCTTTCACAGAGGGAAGTCCATTCAGTTAAATCTGGTGCGGGAGCATCGATATTTAATTCTCGACAGACAACATCTGAGAAATGATTTTTTTCGAGCATAAGCGGTGCTTCGTACAGAACAGGGATTGTCTTATTCTCGATTACACAGTCCTGAGAAACATTACAGAACATTGCAATTTTCTTGAAAATTGATTCATCTTCGATGGACTCGTCAGAACGCAAAACGATGATGTCAGGGGAGACTCCCATGCCTTGTAGTTCCTTGACAGAGTGCTGTGCTGGTTTTGATTTATGATCGCCCGAAGCTTTCAGAAATGGAACAAGTACTACGTGGATAAAAAGTGAATTTTCTGGGCCAATTTCACGTCCAATCTGACGGATGGATTCGATGAAAGGCTGGCTCTCGATATCTCCGATTGTTCCGCCGATTTCTGTGATTACAACATCCGCATTTGTCTCGGAACCCGCCCTATATATGAAGTCCTTGATTTCGGTTGTTATATGTGGAATTGTTTGTACTGTTGAACCCAGATATTCGCCGTTACGTTCTTTTCTTATAACGGATAAGTATACCTTGCCTGTTGTAAGGTTCGAAAATCTATTTAGATCCTCATCGATAAATCTCTCGTAGTGTCCTAGGTCCAAATCGGTCTCTTCGCCATCTTCTGTTACGTATACTTCGCCATGTTGACATGGACTCATTGTACCTGGATCAACATTGATATATGGATCTAACTTCTGTGCAGCAACCTTAAGACCTCTCATTTTCAGAAGACGACCAAGTGAAGCGGCAGTTATTCCTTTTCCTAGACCGGAGACAACGCCGCCGGTCACAAATATAAATTTAGTTTTCCTTGTCATTTACTACACCTCTCACTTGCAAAGTGATATTTGTCCCGAAATCTTATCTTGAAATTGATTTCTCGAGAATTCTTTCAATAATGAGTGAAAGCAATGATTAATCAAAGATCATATAAGCTACTAAAACATCTTCATCAGTATGAGTTATTAGATTTAGCATCTTACTTAACACCGAAGAGCAGTTCACCATATGTTGGGAATGGCCAATATTTGGTAGCACAGATTGTTTCTGCTTGATCAACGCATGCGCGAAGGTTCTGCATTGCAATGAATATCCTGTCTCTGTAAGCGCAGGATTGATCGAAGACGTTACAGATTTCCTTGACCTCGAGAACTTCTGATTCGAGAACGTCAACCTTGGAGGCGATGCAGTCCTGGAGCTTGGCTAGCTTGATGATTGTTGAAACCTCATAACTTAGCTCGAGATCTGGAGAAACAGATTTAACTGACGATGCAGTATCTGACAATTCTTTGATACTTGCTGTAATTGCTGGAAGGATATCCTTACGAGTCATGTCTATCATTGTAAGTGCTTCGATATTGATTATCTTTACCGTGAACATATCCTATTCTAGAAGGATAGATTTTCTATCTTGCTTGCGATTACGGTAGTAGCAACGGTTCTCGCTTTTTCGATCATTCAATTTGCTTCGTTTTTGCATGACCTCTGTTTTTCCTAAATAAGAAATGATTCGAAAGGAGACCCGGCTGTAGTGATCACTCAAGACTTACTTATCCCATGTGGCTATATTGTAGAGCAACATAATGAAACCGTTGATATTGCGATTGCCGGACAAATCCTTTCCGGGAAGAAACAGCGGAAATACACTTCGGCTCTTAGGCATGAATGGCAGGCAAATCTTATCCGTCATGTTTGGGTGTGTCCTTATTGCAACGCTCACTTACCCGCCTACCCTGAGTCTTTTGGATGGGAGTCGTCGTTCGAAAAGGTTGAACGGCCAATTATTTCGGAATGGGCATCGCTTCAAGTGTCAATGTTTGAGCGACCGGATATAGAATTGCTTTTCAATAATCCGATTCTGGACTACGAAGTAAACTGTCCTAAATGCGGGCGGACATCTGAAAGAGACACAAAAAACAAGAAGCTTACATTCACAAAAAAGAAGCACAGTCTGGAAATTTCAACAGAAATATGTGATGTTTCCAAGATTTAATCCTTGAGTTGGATTAGGCAATTAAGGATGAATATCAATTCTCCTATTTATGAAACTGTTGTTTTTAATTTCCGTAACGGACATACTTTTTTAAAACTGCATGATGTTCAAGGGAGTAATTACACCGTATCTGATATCACCCAGAAACCAAATAGTTGGAGCAACGGTCCGCTTTATGAAATTAAGGGGAGCAATAAAATAGCCTCAAGAACACTGAAGCATTATTATAAGGATGTTTTCGAAGGAGAACTACCATTCTCGGACGCAGAACTATCACTTGATAAGTATATTCTGATGTGTAGGTTCATCGGGTATCCGAAGAATTTTTACAATGCGATTCCGTATGTAAATGATACCCGTTGCATTGACGGATCATTCAAATGTATAGCAAAAGCAATGCATAACACAAAGAGGATTCCGATAATATACAAGAGCAGTTTATTGCCAAATGCAAAAACAATAAGGAAAGCTTTTTTCGAAGATCCTGGTTTGTTTTTCTACATAAAAGAATGCCAACAGTTCTGGGAAATGTTAAATGATGTAAATCTT
>Ga0116157_10001153_pt1 | contig 26754 bp, 22 predicted proteins | sample AD_UKC048_MetaG_FD_89882 | JGI IMG/M metagenome (GOLD analysis project Ga0116157, IMG submission 89882) | Active sludge microbial communities of municipal wastewater-treating anaerobic digesters from USA - AD_UKC048_MetaG | ecosystem: Engineered > Bioreactor > Anaerobic > Digestate | place: USA... | reverse complement strand
CTTGATGGCGAATGCTGGGAAAATGATTTTGAAGCAGACAAGTATGTCCCCAGCGGTGTCATGGGTGTAGAAAACTCTGTGGTTGTTGTATAGCAGCAATTTGTTGCAACAAAGGTTTTCAACGCCCACAGAAAATTTCTGGCAAACTAGAGGCATCTTATCGCTTATCTTGCCAGCCCTATGGACGCATCACTCAACCTCAACCAACTTGCCGCCGATATAAAAGTCTGGGGTCGCGAACTTGGCTTCCAGCAAGTGGGCATTACTGATATTGACTTGGGCGATGCGGAAGCTCGTTTGCAAGCATGGCTCGCGAAGGGCTACCACGGAAGCATGGAGTGGTTGACCGCGCATGACAACAAACGCTCACGCCCTGCCGATTTAGTACCGGGCACAGTGCGGGTCATTTCAGTTCGCATGGATTATTTGCCCGGCGATACCGAACAAATCAAAACCTTAAAAGACCCAACTAAAGCCTATGTATCGCGCTATACCCTTGGGCGCGATTATCACAAACTTATTCGCAAGCGCTTAAGCACACTCGCCAAACAAATTGACGATGCCCTACCCGCTAATTACCCCAAAGAACACGAATGGCTAAACCGCGCCTTTGTCGATAGCGCTCCAGTAATGGAGCGCCCGCTTGCGGAAAAAGCAGGCTTAGGTTGGCAAGGCAAACACACGCTGATTATCAATAGCAGCGCTGGCAGCTGGTTTTTTCTAGGCGAGATTTTCACGTTTTTGCCCTTACCTATCGACCAACCCGATCAGATCAATCAATGCGGCGAATGCACGGCGTGTTTAAAAGTCTGCCCAACTAACGCGTTTACTGCGCCTTATGAATTAGATGCTCGCCGCTGTATTTCCTATCTCACCATTGAAAACAAAGGAGCCATTCCGCTCGAATTCCGCGAACCCATCGGCAACCGTGTTTTTGGTTGCGATGATTGCCAAGCGATTTGCCCCTGGAATAAATACGCGCAATTCACGCAAGAAACCGATTTTTTACCGCGCCACGGCTTGGCCAATAGTGATCTAGTCACCTTGTTTAATTGGACAGAAGCGGAGTATTTGGCGAATACCGAGGGCTCCGCAATTCGCAGAATTGGGTATGAAGGTTGGTTGAGAAATCTGGCGGTGGGATTGGGCAATGCGCCCAGTGATGTACGAATCATTGAGGCATTGGAGTTTAAAAGAGAGAGTGTTTCACCACTGATTCAGGAGCATATTGACTGGGCATTGGGGCAACAAGCCAAAGTCAATTATCGTCGGAAACGCAAGATTCAAAACATATCCGACATCCATCCAGCACGCTAAATGTCAAAAAAACTTTAACTCATTGGCAAAAACAATTGCGGGTATAGCCCAAACTCACCCTCTTTTCGCTATGAATTTACCTGCTAAACGGGAATAATAGCGCCCCCAAAAGAGCCTCGCGCCGCCCGCAATAACACAGGTAGCGAAGCCGCAATACAAAGGGTGTTTAAACCTTGCCACCAGCCAAACACTGACGCGCAAGACTTAAGCTTCGGTCGCACCCAAGTTTCTACCCTTGATGTATCAACCACAGACGATAGGCTACGAATTTTATGAAACCACTTTCTGATATAGGCTTGGTTGGCCTCGCCGTAATGGGCGAAAACCTCATTTTGAATATGGCCAGCAAAGGCTACACAGTTACCGCTTACAACCGCTCAGTTGACAAAGTTGATAGCTTTATTGCAGGCCGCGCAGCGGGCAAAACCATTCGCGGTGCGCGCTCCATTGAAGAGTTAGTAGCCTCTCTCGCCAAGCCACGCAAAATTATGTTGATGGTTAAAGCGGGCAAACCAGTAGATGATTTTATAGAACAATTAATTCCGCATTTGGAAGCTGGCGATATCATTATCGATGGCGGCAACACTCACTTCCCAGATACCGACCGTCGCACCGAATACCTTGAAAGCAAAGGCTTGTTGTTTATCGGCACCGGCGTTTCTGGCGGTGAAGAAGGCGCATTGACTGGTCCATCGATTATGCCCGGCGGTTCAAACGCAGCATGGCCACATGTAAAAGAGATTTTCCAAAACATCTCTGCAAAAGTTGCCGATAACAGCCCATGCTGCGATTGGGTTGGCGATAAAGGCGCTGGCCACTTTGTGAAAATGGTTCACAACGGTATTGAATACGGCGATATGCAATTGATTTGTGAAGCTTACCAAATCATGAAAGAAGTGCTCGGCATGAGCACCGATGAAATGCACGAAGTCTTTGCCGAGTGGAATAAAGGCGAACTTGAAAGTTACTTGGTTGAAATTACCCGCGACATTCTTGGCTACAAAGAAAACGGCGAAGCATTGGTTGAGAAGATTCTCGATACCGCCGGCCAAAAAGGTACTGGTAAATGGACTGGTGTTATCGCCCTCGATTTAGGCGTACCACTCACACTGATTTCTGAAGCGGTATTTGCACGCTGCTTGTCTTCACAAAAAGACGAACGCGTGCAAGCGTCAAAATTAATCAGCGGCCCAGCGGTTAACTTTGAGGGCGACAAAAAAGCCTTTGTTAATGATTTGCGCAACGCCTTGTTTGCTTCAAAAATTATTTCTTACACCCAAGGCTACTTGTTAATGCGCGAAGCCGGTAAAGAATACGGCTGGAACTTGAACTACGGCGGCATTGCCATGATGTGGCGCGGCGGTTGTATTATTCGCTCGTCCTTCTTAAGCAACATTAAAGACGCGTTTGATAAGAACCCAGAACTGAACAACTTGTTGCTTGACGATTACTTCCGTAAAACCGTTGAAGCCGCACAAGCGGGCTGGCGTCGTGTTGCTGCAGCGGCGATTGTGAACGGCATCCCTGCCCCAACAATTACCTCGGCACTGACTTACTTCGACGGCTATCGCACTGCCCGTTTGCCAGCAAACCTGCTGCAAGCACAACGCGATTACTTCGGCGCGCACACCTACGAGCGCACCGACAAACCACGCGGTGAATTCTTCCACACCAACTGGACTGGTCGCGGCGGTCACACATCGTCATCGACTTATAACGTTTAAGTTTTAAACATTGCAGAATTGAAAAAGCCGAGCTGTTTTGCAGCTCGGCTTTTTTATTCAATCACCCGCACAACGCTTGAAACATTGCCAGTCGTCGTCTATTTTTCAAGGCAATGTTTTTGGAAGCTCTTTTGGTCTTGGATAAATCTCATCGAAAAAATCTTTAACCGTTTCCGGTACTGAATTATCAAACGAACCCAAGCCAGCGGAAATTCTATGCTGTTCTAGCTCCCGGTACATTTGATCAGCTTTTTGTGCAACCAAATTCCAATCAGTTTCAGTAAATGGCACCCTTAAGGATTTGCTTGATGAATATAGCTGCATAACATCACCACGTTTTGCAGCAACAGCGAACCATGCATACTTTTCGATTTCTTTCTGCTTGAAATCAACAATTCCATCGGCAGCTGATTTATTGCTAATACTGATAGCCAAATCATTTAAACTCGATGTTGAGCCATGGACAGCTGCGTTATATAACAGCCCGAGCCGATCTTTCATAACAGCTATAAGATCTAGATTATTTTCCTTTCTATACTCATCATCAAGGTAGTTATTTGCCAAAGCCTCCATGGCATACATATCACCATTAGCAACAAGTTTGCGAAGGGTTTCATGGTTATAGCTTTCATAAACATTAGAACCTTCTGGGCCCAACATATAGCCTCTTTCAGATCGCCATGTATTTAGCTCTTCCATTTGCGCTTTAGTTCCGCTGAATTTCCCATAAACCACAGCCTTATGTTGCGAAGGATCTCTAATCTCAACATTTAAACGAATAGCCAATTCATAATTAGCGTCAACATCACCAGAGTTTATGAGTTTGAGTAAACCTGGAATATCATATGCGGCATATTTATTAAAGCTTTGCTTAGCACTAGGCGCAGACACATCTAAGGATAATGAAGCAGACCGAATGACATCCACCTTATTTGCGTCAGAATTTCTGTTGGAATCATAAGAAATGTTATCTGGCTCCAACAAATGAGGCATCCCAAAATAAACCGATGCAACAATTACAAAAAACAAACATGCCACATAGGGCAGCTTACGAGAAGAAATGAACGTCATATCAATGTCCTTAAGTAAATAATTAAAGCTGGCAACTCACACCAACGCAAGCAACATCCCTCACAGACGGTTCAGTGTTGCAGGCCGGCTTTTTATTGCTTAAGTGTTATGAATAATTATCAAAGATTTATCCAACCGAAAGATACCCCTGAAAAAATACTGTAACAACCTAATCTTATTGGGCATTATTAAATTATTTTTACAACTTGTATTGGTATTCCGCTTTGTTAGAAAAAATTTAAAGCTTGCGAAAATTTTCTCTTATCAGTCCCTTCCATAAAGAACAAAACCCCGCACAAGTTACCCTGCACGGGGTTTTATCAACCATTAATAAAGATGTTCTTTACTAATAGTTTTTCCCATACTTAGATTCATAGTAGTTTTTCACAGTTTCGGGAACAGAATTATCAAAATCATCCAACCCCATATCTTTTCGTTTTGCTTGCAAATCCGCATAGATTTCTTTGGCGCGAAGATCAATGTGTTGTTTATCCGCATCAGTAATTTCAATCCCTCTTATTGATTTAGAAACACGGAGCTCATCAATAAAATGATCTGGATCACCACGAAGCGTAGCAACCTTATAAATTGCAAGCACCTCAATTTCTGCTGCTTTCTTTTCGTCATCAGTTCTTGAAATATTGCGGTGTTCCGCACCATAATCAATACCAAGCTCCATCAACGCTCGTGTTGATCCTCGAATTGCTGCATCTGTGAGAAAGTCACGCCTAACACGCGAAGACGTTAAAACATCTATTTCATGAGCCTGCATATATTCCAAATCCAGATACCTATCAGCAAGCACATGTAATGCAACCACATCACCATTTTTTGCTAAAGATCGCAAAGCCTCTTCTGTATAAGCATTATACGCATTTTGCTCTTTATCCGAATTAGGAGGCATATAGCCCCGCTCCAATCGCCACTGATTCAACTCATCTATTTGCGCCTTAGTACCAGAAAATTTTCCATATACGACTGATGTCGAATTTGCAGCAGGATAATTATCTTGAACTATATTCGGTTGTTGCGCCTTGCCCCCCCCAGATGGGGGCTGTACGCTTTTAGCATCCACAGATCCAACGGGCTCATTCGAGACTCCGGTATTCATTGGTGAACTTACATTCAATTTACTAATGACCAAACTGAAAGCCACCACAACAATTAAAAACAACCCAACATTACGAAACTTATTTGCTTCTAAAACGCTCATATAAAACTCCTGAAATGAGGGCTGTATTATTCACAACCAAGCTTAACAGCAGCAAGGTGACGTGCCGCAGACTTTACTGCGCAATCAGCGACTTTCACATCAAATGCATTAGTCGCACCTCGATAGCAGCCCTCTTGGGGACGGTACTCCTCTTGAACCTTACCATTTATATTCACAGTGACAATTTTCCCAATGTCTGTGCCAACGCTAATATCTTTATAGGCAACAGCGGGAACACGAGAACAATTCTGATCAAGATTCTCTTTAAGCCTCTTAGCATCGAGATCACAATTTTTGTCAGCCAGATTATTTTCTGCTGCTATAACATTGCATTTTGGAGGAGGTGGCAGTGCAGGTGCTGAACCCACAGAACCCCCTCCTGTATTTGGATTAGGTGTAGGCGGCGGTGGCGTCCACCCCGATGGTGGAGAAGCATCTAAAACCCAATTGCAGTGAGTCGTCTCTGTACAGCTATTAACCGATCCAGAAAGCACACACACTGTTGTAGGGGCAGTGCACACCTGACGATAACCATCGGCATAACTAGCGCTCGATATAATTAGCCCAAGCAAAGAGCAGAACGCACAGATCAAAACTCTAAAAATATTGTTTACTGTAGATTGTCGTTGAATACGAGTCGAATATATTTGAAGCAACTTTTCCATTATAAAATTCCTTTATTTGATTTCGTTATTTAAGTAGGCCTACTATCTAACAGGCCCAATTGATGCTATCCCCCCCATAAACACAAAGTCAAGTAAACGGTTACATCCTTGCATGACTCATGTCTCATTTTTGAATTTCACGCAACAAACCAAGGTATCGTCCGCACCCGTAGGTTACAAACGCACAAATGCTGGCGGGCTAAACTAACAACTCCAAAGATGATCGACTCACGAAGACCATCATTTGGCGATAGCCTCATGTTGGTAAATTACCCCACTCAAACCTCTTCCCTAAACTAGTATGCCAGCATATACTTTTACGACAAAATGATTGCGCTATCCTGGAGTAAATATGAGCATTCTCGGCAAACTGTATTTTGATGGTGCGTGGCACTCAGGCCAAGGTGGAACCTATCAGGCAATAGACCCATCCACAGCAAAGCCGCTTGAGCCGGTAATGGGTAAAGCCACCAAAGCGCAAGTTGAACTTGCCGTAGCAGCCGCTCAGCGCGACTCATTGGCCTTCGCTAAAATGCCCGCAGCCCAACGCGCCGTGTTTTTGCGTGAATGCGCCACCCAGATAGAAGCGCTTGGCGACGAACTTCCTGCTCGAATCACAAAGGAAACAGGCTACCCGCAAGGCCGCGGCGAAGGTGAACGCGCTCGTACCTGTGGTCAGTTACGCATGTTTGCTGATTCGCTTGATGCAGGGGAATTTGTTGATGCCCGCATAGACACGGCACAACCAGACCGCAAACCCGCGCCCAGACCTGATCTTCGCTTTATGCAACAGGCCATAGGCCCTGTGGCAGTCTTTGCGGTCAGCAATTTCCCCCTTGCTTATTCCGTTGCAGGTGGCGATACAGCGTCCGCCTTGGCAGCAGGCTGCCCTGTACTAGCAAAAGGCCATTTATCCCATCCAGGCACCGGAGAATTGGTCGCCCAAGCCATAGCGAAAGCCATTGAAATCTGCCAAATGCCCACAGGCGTTTTTTCATTTTTGATGGGTGACGACGCTGAAGTGGGCGCAACCTTGGTACAGGCCAGCCCGGTTAAAGCTGTTGGTTTCACCGGTTCAATCGCAGGTGGAACGGCACTTATGAAGCTAGCCAATGCGCGCCCAGAGCCCATTCCAGTATTTGCCGAAATGGGCAGCGTTAACCCTGTGGTTCTATTGCCCGAAGCCTTGAAAACCAACGCAGCAGCTATTGCTAAAGGCTTTGTGGCTTCGCTCACCTTGGGCACGGGTCAGTTCTGTGTAAACCCTGGTTTAGTTATTGCGATCGATGGACCAGAGCTTAAAGAGTTTATCCAAACTGTCCAAACCGAGCTGGGGAATGTAGGTGCCGGGGTTATGCTGAACGAGCGTATTTGTAACGCCTACCAGCAAGGCCTTACACGCTTTACTCACGCACCTGGGGTAAGCTCTTTAGCACACGGACAAGCCAACTCAGCACCCGAAGGCTTCCGCGGACAAGCTCATTTATTGGGTACTAGTGGCGAGAACTTCATTGCGCAGCAGGCTATTCATGAAGAGGTTTTTGGCCCTATTTCACTCCTTGTGACCTGCAAAGATATTGCCGAGATTGAGCGAGTTCTTGAGGTTCTTGCAGGCCAATTAACGGGCACCTTGCTTGGCACTGAAAGCGAGTTACTCACGCATTCTGCACTGGTTGATGTGCTAACGCGGAAGGCCGGCCGTGTAGTGATTAATGGCTTTCCAACGGGTGTTGAGGTCTGTCCGTCTATGGTTCACGGCGGCCCATTTCCCGCGTCATCGGACATGCGTTTTACCGCCGTTGGCACTGCCGCGATCCAGCGCTTCCAGCGGCCTGTTTGCTACCAAAATTTCCCTGATGCACTTCTGCCAGAAGCATTAAAAAATGGCAACTCACTCAAGTTAACGCGCTTGGTAAATGGTGTGCATTCAACTGAAGCAATCGCTTAAGAACCACGTTCGCCCTGAATACAAGGCAGTCGAAGAGTAAAGTGCTACCCTTCCATCGCCCTGCTCTTAGTAGCCGTATTCAGGACGAACGGAAAATGAAGCACCTTTAGCCGCTCAAGCATGAGCGAAAAATAAAAAATATATCAATTAACTGTCGGATTACATATGAAAAAACCGGTAAAGTTACGCAGCCAAGAATGGTTTGGTGGCAAAGATAAAATGGGATTTGTGCATCGCTCATGGTTGCGCAACCAAGGCTATCCTAACGATTATTTTGAAGGCAAACCCATTATTGGGATTTGCAATACGTGGTCAGAACTCACCCCTTGCAACGGCCACCTGCGCGAAATCGCCGAAGTGGTTAAGCGCGGCGTATTAGAAGCGGGCGGCGTGCCTTTTGAGTTCCCAGTGATGTCACTGGGCGAAACGATTATGAAGCCGACATCCATGCTGTTCCGCAATTTGGCGAGCATGGATGTAGAAGAAAGCATTCGCGCAAATCCATTGGATGGCATCGTGTTGCTCACGGGCTGCGATAAAACCACACCATCGCTCATTATGGGTGCCTGTTCGGTAGATATTCCCACCCTTGTAGTACCTGGCGGCCCCATGCTCAACGGTAAATTCCGTGGCGGTGAAATCGGTTCTGGTTCATTCAATTGGCAAATTAAAGCCAAGCAAGATACCGGCGAGTTTTCTGATGAAGATTTGCAAGAGGCCGAAATCGGCGCAGCACGCAGTGCTGGCCACTGCAACACTATGGGCACCGCATCTACCATGGGCACTATGGCTGAAGCCTTGGGCTTGACGCTCAGCGGCGCATCATCCATCCCTGCCGTAGATTCACGCAAAAAAGTGATGGCTCAGCTTTCCGGCAGACGCATTGTTGAAATGGTAAATGAAGACATAAAGCTCTCCGACATATTAGTTCGCAAAGCCTTTGAAAACGCGATTATCGTTAATGCAGCAGTCGGCGGCTCAACCAATTTTATTGTGCATTTGCAAGCTATCGCAGGGCGCATTGGTGTACCGCTTGAGCTAGATGATTTTGATCGACTCGGCAGCCAAATTCCGTTGCTACTGAATCTTATGCCGTCCGGAAAATATTTAATGGAAGACTATTACTATGCTGGCGGTTTAGGTGTAGTCATTAAAGAACTCGGCGATTTATTGCATCAAGATATTTTAACCGTCAATGGAAAAACTTTTGCCGAAAATTATGCAAAAGCCATTTGCTACAACCCAGAAGTTATTCGCACTCGCGCCAATCCGTTAAATCCTGCCGCTGGAATTGCGGTACTAAAAGGCAACCTCTGTGAAAACGGCGCGGTGATTAAACCTTCAGCTGCAACACCAGCGTTAATGAAACATCGCGGCCCCGCTGTAGTCTTTTCAAGCATGGAAGATTATCACGCACGCATTGATACGCCTGATCTCAACATTGATCAAAACAGTGTAATTGTTTTGCAGGGCGTTGGCCCCAAGGGCTACCCCGGAATGCCAGAAGTCGGCAATGTGGATTTGCCGAAAAAATTAGTGCTGCAAGGCGTAAAAGATATGGTGCGCATTTCCGATGGCCGTATGAGCGGAACCGCCTATGGAACTGTGGTACTGCACGTTTCTCCTGAATCATCGGTTGGCGGCACACTTGCATTAGTAAAAGATGGCGATGAAATTGAACTGGATGTTGAACGTCGCTTATTGCATTTGCATGTATCGGATGAAGAACTCGCACAGCGCCGTGCTGCATGGGTAGCGCCCGACCCTTTAGCGGAGCGTGGATATGTGAAGCTCTATATAGATCACGTTGAGCAAGCACATTTGGGTGCAGATATGGATGTGTTAGTGGGTAAATCAGGATCAACAGTTTCGCGCGATTCGCATTAAAAATTAATTTCCTCCAACACCCATTAAAAAAGGGAACAGTTGGAGTAGACTTAAAAAAAATAGAAATTAGAAAACAAAAGGTGAAAGACAATGAGAATTTATAAATTACTACAAGGTCTATTAATTGAAGTTGATAGCGATTTTTATCACATTGCAGAAACTGATTGGGATAGCTTTATCAACGACGATCAACTACACGAAAAAGCTAAAAAAGCTATTCAACAGTTAAAACCAATCACCAATGCAAAAGATCTGCTTGCGACACAATTAGACGCACCTATGTCTACCCAAGAATTATGGGCGAGCGGCGTAACCTATTTCCGTAGCAAACAAGGCCGTCAGGAAGAGAGTAAAAGTGCAGGTGGCGCAGATTTTTACGCGCGTGTTTATGAGGCCGAGCGCCCAGAACTTTTCTTCAAAGCAACTCGTAATCGCACAGTCGGTAACGGCGGACTAGTGCGCATTCGCAAAGACTCTACGTGGGATGTACCCGAGCCCGAATTAGTTCTATTAATGAGTAGCAGCGGAAAAATAATCGGCTACACCATTGGCAACGACATGAGTTCACGTAGTATTGAGGGGGAAAACCCGCTCTATCTGCCGCAAGCTAAAAGCTACGACGGTTGCGCGGCATTAGGGCCATGCATATTAGTTGCGGAACAACCACTGCCAAAAGATACGAAAATAGAATTGAAAATAAATCGCGACGAAAAGCAAGTATTCGCCGGTGAAATTGAAATCAATCAGATTAAGCGCGGCTTTGAAGAATTAGCGGGCTTTCTATTCCGCGAGTGCTCATTCCCTACAGGCGCGCTCTTAATGACAGGCACAGGAATTGTTCCTGATAGCAGTTTTACCTTGCGATCCGGCGACGAAATTGTCATTCACGTTGACGCCATTGGAACATTAGTTAATAAAGTTGCTTAGTAGGTAAAGTTACTTCGAATAACAATTAAGAAGTGAATCGTAATTCTCGTATCGCCGGCATTACGATTCCCCTACAAAATTTATAACACGTAAAAACCCAGTGTTTGAATTACATACTTCGACTGCTACGCGCTCAGGATGAGCAGTTATGTGAAAATAATATTTCTTGCAGATACCCGCTCGTGGTGAGCGCAAAGCAGTCGAATCAAAAAAATAAATTTCATGTTTGTCCATAATAAAATCACTCAGGACATTTTTCGCCATGGCAATAATCGCAATCTTAGTCGCAATTCTTCTGCTCATTGTGTTGGTAGGCTGGTTCAAAACCAATCCTTTTCTTGGTTTTTTAGTTGCTGCCATAGTAGCCGCTTGCTTATCGGGAATCCCGCCCCAAAAAATCCCAAGCGTACTCGAAGCCGGTATAGGCTCCATGCTCGGCTCACTCGCCATTATTTTGTGTGTGGGTGCCATGTTTGGAAAGCTGATTTCTGAAACAGGTGCAGCGCAGCAAATTAGCCGCACGCTCATTGCGGCCTTTGGTGAAAAACATATTACCTGGGCCTTAATGATCACTGGTTTTATCGTGGGCATTCCTTTGTATTACAACGTTGGCTTTGTACTATTAGTGCCATTAATATTTTCGGTAATGCATCAAACTAAATTGCCGGCAGTATATTTAGGCATTCCGCTACTCGCAGGGCTCTCTACTACGCACGGTTTTTTACCACCGCATCCAGCGCCAATTGCGCTTATCCCACAATTCGGTGCCAGTATCGGCATGACATTGTTTTACGGAATTATAATTGCGATTCCTACGGTCATTGTCGCAGGGCCTTTGTTGGCAAATCGCTTAAAAAACATTCAGGCAAACCCCATCAAGACATTTTGTGCCAAACCACTTCCTGAAGATCAATTGCCAAGCCCATTCAATAGTTTTTTTTGCGCGCTTTTACCCGTCATGCTAATTGCAATTTCAAGTTTGCTACCCGTAGTAGCGCCAACGGTTGCTAGCAATTCATGGGTAGTTTTTTTTAGTGATCCCTCGATTGTATTGTTGATGGGACTATTTGTTGCAACCTACAGCTTGGGAATAGCGAGAAACATCGGCTTTGAAAAAATTATGCAGTTCTTTGCCGACGGCCTTAAGGATATTTCCATTATTGTTTTAATTATTGCTGGTGCCGGTGCGCTAAAACAGGTTTTTGTCACCAGCGGAGTAAGTAATGAACTGGGTACAATGCTCCAACAAATTCCGTTAAATCCGCTGGTGCTTGCATGGCTGATCGCTACAGTAATTCGTATTGCACTCGGCTCTGCAACGGTTGCAGGTTTAACCGCTGCTGGCATTGTCGCACCCTTGGTAATAAGCTCCGGGGCCAACCCTAATTTAATGGTGCTCGCAGTGGGGGCAGGCAGCCTCATGTGTTCACATGTAAATGATTCCGGGTTCTGGATGTATAAGGAATACTTCAACTTAAGCTTGAAAGACACCTTCAAATCTTGGTCGCTCATGGAAACGGTTATTGGAACAATGGGGATTATTGGAGTCTTGATATTGGATAGGTTTATCTAACCTCATTCCCAAGGGGATTCAGTGAAACGGTGCTGTAAATGGTGCCGGAATCCCCTCAACTGCAATACAACTAGAAATTAGCATTTGATCTGGTATAGTGGCTGCCACAATGTAAACGGTTACACTTAGGCAACCACTGCCTTCTCAGCCCTTTACAATAACCTATACTGTTTTGCACTGCTTAACAGCCAACAGACCTAGAAATCGACTTTAATACCTCTGCTCGTTAGCCCACCGGAGATGATCTATGCCGCATAACAATAAACTCGCGGAGCCAATGCGGGTTGAAACTGAAAATCCACGCCGCACCGCGCTTAAACAAATGGCTTTACTCTGCGGCCTTTCGCTTTCGGCGCAATCGCTGGATGTGTTAGCCGCAACCGTGAAGGGCACCATGCCCCATGTGACCAAATTCTTTACACCTGAGCAACTGCAAATGACCGGTGAAATTACAGATTTAATTATTCCCACCACCGATACTCCCGGTGCCCTTGCGGTTAACGTGCATGGCTTTTTGGATAAGTATCTCGCCGAATGTGTCAGCAAAGAGCAACAACAACAGTTTCTGAATGGTTTGAAAAAAATGAACACTGTTGCTGAAGATAAATTTCACAAAACTTTTTTGGCTTGCACCCACAAACAACATATTCAATTACTGACTGCCATTGAAAAAACGGATTTAGGTTTTACGGCTGACGATAAAAGCTTTTTTACATTTTTCAAATCCTTAACCCTATTTGGCTATTACACCTCTGAAGTGGGTGCAAGCCAAGAACTTGCCTATTTAGCGGTGCCCGGCGGCTACCAAGGCAAGTTTCCTTTTGCCAAAGTAGGCAAGGCATGGGCGCTTAACTAACTGAACACCTAAAACCGAAAACCGAATACCTAAAAAACAAATATAGGCCCGCATAATGGAAAAGAGTGTTTATATAAAAAAATCGGCGCAAATATTTGACGCCATAGTAGTAGGCTCTGGTATTACTGGCGGCTGGGCCGCAAAAGAATTAACAGAAAAAGGTTTAAAAACCTTAATGGTAGAGCGTGGTCGCCCCGTTGAACACCGTGCAGATTACGTGGGCGAAGGTGTACAAACCTGGAAGCTGCCATTTCGCAATGCAATGAATCATCAATTGGTTGAAGATCAATATTCTATACAGCGTCAGTGCTATGCATTTGGCGATAGCTCCAAACAATTTTTTATGAATGATCGCGATTATCCCTACAGCACCCCCGAAGGCAAACCTTTCAGCTGGATTCGCGGCAATCAACTTGGCGGGAAATCTCTGCTCTGGGCGCGCCAATCTTATCGCTTAAGTGATTACGATTTTAACGCAAACCTTGCAGATGGCCACGGTATCGACTGGCCAATTCGTTACAAAGACTTAGAGCAATGGTATAGCTACGTAGAGCGCCATGCGGGCATTAGTGGCTCCAAAGAAAATATCCCTGTCTTGCCAGACAGTGAATTTTTACCGCCGTTTGAATTTAATACAGTTGAACTTGCGCTAAAGAAAAAAATTGAAGCGAAATTTCCTGATCGCAAAATGATTATGGGGCGCTGCGCACATTTAACTCAACCGGCGCAACATCACATTGAACAAGGCCGCTTACAATGCCAAGCGCGCAACGAATGCCACAAGGGCTGTTCATTTGGTGCAAACTTTACTACGCAAAGCTCAACACTTCCCTCAGCGCTTAAAACAGGCAATTTAAGCATTGCAACTGATGCGATTGTGCACAGCGTTATTTACGACCCCAAAACCAACCGCGCAAAAGGCCTCCGTATAATTGATAGCGAAACCATGGAAACGCGCGAATATTTTGCAAAAATAATTTTCTTGTGCGCGTCTACGCTCGGCACCACACAAATTATGCTGAACTCTATTAGCGAGCGCTTCCCTAATGGTATTGCCAATTCATCAGGCGTGCTTGGGCATTATTTAATGGATCACCTTTATGGCTCTGGCGCATCGGGTCGTATCGAAGGTTTTGAAGATGAATATTATTCTGGCCGTCGCCCTACCGCGCCTTACATTCCCAATTTTAGAAACGTAAAAGAAAAACACCCAGATTTTTTCCGTGGTTATTCGCTTTCTGGTTCGGCATCACGAGAGAACTGGAGCAGCTTTGCTAATAAAGATGGTTTTGGCGCTGATTTTAAAAAGCAAATTCAAAATGCAGGCAGTTGGTATTTTAGCTTGGGTGGCTCGGGCGAAATGTTGCCGCGCTACGATAATCAAGTTAGTCTGCACCCAACCCTGAAAGATAAGTGGGGAATGCCGCAATTACATATTGAAGCAAGCTTCACTGAAAATGATTATAAAATGAATGAAGACATTGCCAATACCGCAGCGGAAATTTTAGAAGCAGTAGGCGCAAAAGATATTGTTAAACGCGTTATCAGAAAAAATGAGGATCGTCCGTTCGGTTTATCCATTCACGAAATGGGTACTGCACGTATGGGGCGCGACCCCAAAACATCAGTACTCAATGGCAACAATCAAACACACGATATCCCCAACTTATTTGTGACCGATGGCGCATGCATGACCTCTAACGCATGGCAAAATCCATCGCTAACTTATATGGCATTAACCACACGAGCTTGTGACTTTGCGGTAAAGCAACTCAAACTCGGTAAGCTTTAATTTTTACAATAATGTGTTTTTAATAACTCCACTAGGAATCGATTATGAAATTCAATAAAAAATTAGCAATCGCATTAGTTTCTGGCGCCGCTATTTTAGCAGGCTACACCCAAGCAGCTGCGCCCACGCAACCCAAATTAAGTGTGCAACTCTGGTCAGTAAAAGATGCCGTAAGCGCAGACTTTGAAGGCACCTTAAAACAACTTAAAGCCTACGGCTTTCAAGGTGTTGAGTTTGCAGGTAACTTTGGTAAATACGGCGATGACCCACAAGGCTTAAAAGATTTCTTGAAAAAGACCGGTTTAGACATTGCTGCTGCTCATGTTCCATTCGACAAACTTTCAGCCGAAAACTTTGATAAGACCGTTGCGTTTTACAAAGCCATTGGCTGCAAATATTTAATTATCCCTATGGATAAACGCGCATTCACACCAGAAGGCGCAAAAGCAGTTGCCGCTGATCTAGAAGCCATCGAGAAAAAATTAGCGCCGCACGGCATGCACACGGGTTACCACAACCACAAACCTGAAATGCTCGGTGAAGCAGGCAAAACACCTTGGGATGTTATAGGTGCAGGCACATCTCAAAGCGTTGTATTACAGCAAGATGTGGGCTGGACTGAAGTGGCAGGTAAAAACCCCGTGGACTTCGTGAAAGCCTACCCTGGCCGTACCATAGTCACGCACTACAAAGCGGCCGCGCCAGAAGAAGGTAATAAAGAAGACCCAATTATTGGCAAAGATACTACCGATTGGAAAGCATTGATTGCCGCCAACCGCAGCGTGGGCGGCACCTTATGGTTGACTGTGGAGCAAGAAGTTTACCCAGCTGGCATGACACCTATGCAAAGCGTTGAGGCGTCGTTGAAAGGCTTGCAAAATGAGATTGCTGAACTCGACAAGAAAAAGTGACTGTTTCTTTAGTTAAAATTTTTTTGTTTTAGGAATAAAGGGCGCAATTGCGCTCTTTATTTTTTATAAGTGACTAAATATAGGGAATCTATAATAAAAATATTACCAATGTTGGCGCATAAATAAACTACTATTAAATAGCTAGCCAACACGAAATATCAGAGAAGCTCCATGAGAAAAATACTCTTTGGTGCGTTTATTCTAATTACATCCTTATGCTCACAGGCCACCACCGACTTTGTGGTGTCTTACCGTACGCCTGTAGTAGGCGCGACAACCAGTAATTATCACGATTACTACACTGAACTACTCAGATTAGCGCTGGAAAAAGCTCGCCCTCAATACGGCGATTACACTATGCGCGGTGCCCCACCCAACTTAAGTACACTCCGCTCACTGGCCGATGCCGTAGAAAACACCTACCCCAATCTTGTGATAGAAATTGGCTACGAAGAAAAACTTACCGAAACAGGCGCACTTACTTACATCAATATCCCCATTGACGGCGGTATAGTTGGCTATCGCGTTTGTTTTGCTAACGCGGCTATTAAAGAGCAATTGAAGCAGGTGAATTCACTGAAGGATTTGCGTCGCTATTCCATAGGGCAAGGTGTGGGTTGGGTCGATAGCGAAATATTGCGTGCAAATGGCTTACGAGTTATCGAAGTCAGTAACTATGAAAGTATTTTTAAAATGGTTATAGCGGGCCGTATAAATTTATTTTGTCGCGGCGCAAATCAACTGCAAGCTGAAGTTGAGGAGTTTAAATCGCTAAAAAAATTAACCTACGATGAAAGCTTTGTACTCGTCTACTCACTGCCGCGATTTTTTTATTTAAATGCTAAAAACACATTAGCGAAAGAACGTATTCAAGCCGGCCTGCAAATTGCTTTTAAGGATGGCTCATTTAAAGAGCTGTGGAAGAAACATTACCAATCCAGCCTTGATTTTTCCAAACTAAATCAACGCAAGCATATTTATTTAGAAAATCCTTTGTTAAAAAATTTACCGCCAGATTATAAGCAGTACTTTATGGATCCGTTGAGTGAGTGATTTTTAGGTAATTGGACATAAATAAGGCGCCAATCGGCGCCTTATTTTAGCAATCTAACACCCATCAACTCATCTTAAAAAACGTAGCGCGATAATGCTGCAACCCGGCAATTGAATCTTTAATATCATCCAAGGCTAAATGTGCACCGGATTTTTTAACGCCAGCAATTACATCAGGTCGCCAGCGGCGGGCTAATTCTTTTACGGTACTTACATCCAAATTACGATAGTGGAAATAATCTTCTAACAGCGGCATGCCGCGTACAAGAAAGCGGCGATCCTGACAGATGGAGTTTCCGCAAATAGGCGACTTACCGGCAGGTACCCATTTTTCTAAAAACTTAATAGTCTCAGCTTCTGCTTGGGCGATGCTCACTTGGCTTTCTCGCACACGTTGCGTGAGGCCAGATTTACCGTGTTGATTGGTGTTCCAGTCATCCATAGTCAACATGATGCTATCAGGCTGGTGGATGGCGAAAACGGGGCCTTCGGCGAGCACATTAAGGTCAGCATCGGTGACTATGGTGGCCATTTCGATAATGACATCGGTATCCGGGTTGAGACCGGTCATTTCGAGATCGATCCAAATCAGGTTGTTTTCGTTAGACGCTTGAGTGGACATAGGGTATTTCCTTAGCAAATAGGGCACAATTGCCTCTCAGACTAAACCAATTTCGGCTTTATCGCCAATCGAGCACACCCAAACCGCATGACCAAACGCAAACTCACCCGCCGTCAGCAATGGCGCATCGAAAAGATCCAAGGCGAACGTACTGAACGCGCCACCAAACGCGACAAGCAAGCGGATGAAACGCTCAACGAGAGCGATTTAGGTCAGGAACAACACGGCCTGATCATTACCCATTACGGCATGCAAGTGGTGGTAGAAGCCACTGAAGGCGAATCAAAAGGCTTACAACAACGTTGCCATTTTCGTAGCAATCTAGGTTCATTAGTGACTGGCGACAAAGTGGTTTGGCGCCCAGGTAACCCGCTCGGCGTAGTGGTCGCCGTCTTGCCACGCGAATCGGCGCTTCAACGCCCTGATCCCCACGGCGATATGAAAACAGTGGCCGCTAATATAGACCGCATTATTATCGTCGTTGCGCCCTACCCCGAACCTCATGCGAATTTAATTGATCGCTACCTCGTCGCCGCCAATGCGATTGATATTGAGCCGGTGTTGTTAATTAATAAAACCGATCGCATCGACGATGCCACGCGCGATAAAGTGAAATATTTAGAAGCAACCTATCGCGATTTAGGTTACGAAGTGTTGATGGTTTCCACCAAGAACGGTTCCGGCCTTGAAGAATTTCGTGAATATTTAACTCATTACACCAGCGTGTTTGTAGGGCAATCGGGCGTGGGTAAATCATCGCTGATTAATGCGCTCTTGCCGGAAAGCAACTTACGCGTAGGTGGATTGTCTGAACGTCAACTCGGCACGCATACCACCACTAGCGCAACGCTCTTGCACTTCCCCGGCGGTGGCCAATTAATCGATTCACCAGGCATTCGCGAATTCGGTTTATGGCATATGGAAGAGGACGATGTGCTCGAAGGCTTTATTGAGTTTCGCCCATTCCTCGGCCACTGTAAATTCCGCGACTGTTCGCACCGCCACGAACCCGGCTGCGCAATTTTAGCCGCGTTAGAAAGCGGGAAAATCAGTGCAACGCGAATGGATTCTTATCGATATATTTTGCGAACTATTAACGAGAATTAAAAATCCCTCCCCAACCCTCCCTTTTTCAAAGGGAGGGAGTAACAACCCACTTTGAAAAAGGGGGTCGGCGTAGCCGGGGGGATTTTTTACACATTTAAAAGAGATGAATACCTATGGCTCTTCCTTTTGTTATAGAACCCACGCAACTCGCTGCGCTTTTGGCGCAGCCCATGAGCAGTAAATTATTAATCATTGATATGTGCGCCGAGCAAACTTATTTGCAAGGCCATATCGACGGCGCCATTCATGTTCCGCCACAAAAAATTCTGCTTGGCCAAGCGCCAGTACCCGGCAAAATTGCACCCGTTGAACAACTTAATCGCGTGTTTTCATTTTTAGGTTTAACACCCGACACTCACGTTGTTGTGTATGACGATGAGGGCGGCGGTTGGGCGGGAAGAATGATTTGGACGCTAGATGCCATCGGCCATAAAAATTATTCTTATTTGAACGGTGGCTTGCACGCTTGGATTGGTTCTGGTCAATCGCTTACACAAGAAGTGCCCACACTGACGCCAAGCGCAGTTGATATAAAGCTCGACCCCAATGTTGTAATTGAAATTCCCGATATTATTGGCGAATTAGATAAAGCCGATTTTGTGGTCTGGGATGCACGCAGCCCCGGCGAATATAACGGCACACGCGCAACTGCTGCAAAGAACGGCCATATTCCCGGTGCGATTAATGCGGAATGGACATCACTGATGGATCGCAATGATGGTTTGCGCATTCGCAAAGATGCTAAAGAATATTTGGCTGCTTTAGGTTTAACTTCAGATAAACGCATGATCACCCACTGCCAAAGCCACCACCGCTCTGGCTTTACCTATTTAGTAGGCAAAGCACTCGGCTTTAATATTCGTGCCTATCACGGCTCATGGGCCGAGTGGGGCAATCACCCGACTACGCCAGTGGAAGTTTAATTTCCTCGTCCATTCTCAAAAGTAGAGGCACGGCAACACACCTGCCCGCCTCTAACAATCTGTTCTGCTAGCATCGCCCCGTCATACCCCCTACAATTCCACCTTTAGATTTTGATGCAAATTACGCCATGAGTTCATCCCTAATCCCTGAACGCCCCTTGTTGGTTTCGCCTTCGTTGGCAGCTACGATTGGCCTTGAAGAAGCCTGTATGCTCTCGCTTTTAAGCGAGATGGCGGTTTGGCGTCCGCTAATAAAACGGGAAAACCGCGAATGGCTAGAACTGGGGGAACGTACTTTAGAACGTATTATGCCATTCTGGAGTGATCATGATATTCAACGTATTAGCAAAAGCCTGCGCGACAAGGGAATCATTTTACTTTCCTCTGCGCCCTTTATGGAAAGCCGACGTCTGTGTATAGCATTCAATGAAGCCAAGCCCGAACCAGCTACTCATGCTCTCCCTATCGTTAATATGGGAACAGGTGCCAATCTGATAGCGCCCAATTGGCAGCCAGATCGCGAAGTGATTGGTCAGATTCGACAGCACAATATAGAAGAAAGTTTTATCTGGCAGCAATTACCCGACTTTATTCTGTATTGGCGCGAACGTGGTGAGGCTCATCATTCATGGGGGTCAAAATTTCTAGCGCATGTAAAGAGAAACTGGGTTACTCACCAGACACAACTTGCTCGTCAAGCACGTGAAAATAACGAAGAGTTTTTACAGAGAGAAAAAGAAACAGCGATGTATAAAGGCTGGAGACCCAGTGAAGATGCGCTGGAAACGCTAGTTAAGCATGCAAAAATTAGTATGACCTTTGTTGAAGATGCAATTCCCGAATTCATTATCTATTGGCAAGAGAATGGAGAAGTCGGTCGCGTATGGAATAGCAAATTTATTCAGCATGTGAAACGCCAATGGGTGCGCTATTCGTCTGCACTTGAACATGATACAGAGCCGACACGCATTCCTGAAAACTGGCAGCCGAATGGTAATTTATTTGATGTATTGAAGCTTGCAAATATCGAAGAAAGCTTCGCAAAAAAACAAGTCGCCGAGTTTGTTTTATTTTGGCGCGAGAGCAATCAGCTTTACGCCTCGTGGAATACCAAATTTTTGCAACACGTAAAATATCACTGGGCTAAACAGCATGCATTAGCCCCAATTACTCAGCAAGGTAATCACCATGCAGGACAGCAAAACACTAATCCAACGCGTAGCACAAGAGATAGAAGCCTCGCAGAAGACCTCACAGACCGCAGCTGGGCACGGTGATGCAAACCAGCAAAATTTTCGTCGTGAGCGTGTTATTAGCGATGCGCATATTGATGCTTTGAATGAAATTTTTGCGCTCTTCCGCATTAATTACCACAATCAATATTACAAAGCTTATAGCGATGATAGTGTTCTATTCCAAATTAAAAAGCTTTGGATTGAGAGTTTGAGCCAATTTGCACCCGAAACTATTTTGCGCGGCGCGCGCAAAGTGATTGAAGAATCGGAATATTTGCCAACATTGAATCGCATGATGCGTGCCTGCCAAGGCGACCCCGAAAAATTCGGTTTAATTGATGCGCACCGAGCCTATGTAGAAGCCTGCCGTGCACCTAGCCCGAAAGCAGCCTATGCGTGGAGCCACCCAGCGATTTATCACGCGGGTTGCGCGAGCGATTGGTTTTTTCTTTCGAGCAATGCGGAAAAAACTGCATTCCCGATTTTTGAGCGCCATTATTTGAAATTGTGTGAGCGAGTCATGAATGGTGAAGAACTGCCAGCACCTAGCGTTCTCGCGCTACCACAAACGATTGAAACTCCGCTAAGCAAAGAAGAAAACGTAAAACGCATGGAAGAGTTGCGAAAGCAGTTAGAGCTGTAATTTTAAATCTTTAATGTTAGGTAACATCATGCAAAAAAGTTTTTCTCAATGGTTTTTAGGTTTAGCGCTCTTAGGCTATGCCCTAGGATGTTTGGTATTGGTTTTAGTTTTGTCGCGCTACCCATTGAGCGGCGAAATAGATAACGATTTGCTCACCAGCAATACCCTCTTGCCAGATTTAACCTTGATCAACCAACCGCTTGAACGTGTTGAACTATTTGTGGGCATTATGCGCCCGCTGGTTGAAGAGAAAAATCAATTGCTGCTCAGCACTCGCGATCGCCTTTTGCAAATTAAACAAGAAGTGGATCAAAAACGAGAGCTAGGTTTTGTAGACCGTGAGCAACTCAATCGTTTGCGCGAAGATTTTTTCGTTGATACAGAGAGATATCCTAGCGATAAACAAGCCATAGATGTTTTGTTGTCGCGCGTGGATATTATTCCGCCTGCTATGGTGATCGCCCAAGCGGCGATTGAATCTGGCTGGGGCACCTCCACTTTCGCGCAGGAAGGTAACAATTTATTTGGCGAGTGGTGTTACAAAAAAGGTTGTGGGATTGTACCTAAACGCCGCGCAGCATCGGCTACCCATGAAGTGCGCAAATTCGATAGTATTGAAGAATCCATCAACTCTTATTACCGCAACATTAACACCCACAATGCCTACCGCAGCTTGCGCGATTTGCGCGCAAAAATTCGTCACGATGAGAGCAAATTTACGGCACGTAATTTAGTCGCTGGCCTTGGAAAATATTGTGGTCGCGGCGAGGTTTACATCACAGAAGTGCGCTCGTTGATTAGCGCTAGAAAGCTTGAATAATCGCCGTTAGCGACATTCTGCACACATATTGAAAGGATGGCTCAATTCAGCCCAAACGCCGATTCATACTCATGACTCGGCAGTGGCGCAAGAAAGTCGATTTTTGAGAAAGTTTTGCTAAGCTGTATATTAGTTTCTTCGCGCAAGAGCATTACCCTAAGGATAAGTTTGCTTATGGCCGCCCTAATGAGCGTTTCTAAAATTCCATCATCCGTGGTTTACATTGTTGATGATGACGATATCATCCTTTGGACCCTCAAGGAGCTGGTGCAATCCATTGGCGCGCGCGTGCATACCTTTACCTCTGCCAAAGAGTTTCTTGCCTTTTATTCCCCCTCACCCTGTGAATGCGTAATTACCGATGTACGTATGCCCGAAATCGGTGGCTTACAAGTGCAACGCTTGCTACTCACTACGGGATCACCACCACCCATTATTTTCATTACCAGCCATTCTGAAATCAGCGCGGCGGTTGAGGCTATGAAAGCGGGCGCCTTCGATTTTGTCGAGAAACCTGTGAATGGCCATATCCTAATAGAGAAGGTACAAGCCGCCCTTGCCCACAGCCGCACCTTGCATCGCGAGCGATTGAGCCAATCGAGCAAACAGGCGCGTATGGATTTGCTCACCCCCAAAGAGCGCGAGATAGTTGATCTTGTGGTGCAGGGGCAATCCAGCCGCGAAATAGCCACCACCTTAGATATAAGCGTACGTACCGTAGAGAACCATCGCGCGCGCATTATGGATAAGTTGCATATCACCTCAGCGGTGGAATTGGTTAAGCTGTTTATGTAATACCCTTCGCAGCACCGCTTCGCCCCTACCTCAAAAAAGTCATTACTCAGTTCTCTACCAACCTCAAACACTCAACCCGCGTCACACTTTTGGGAAATTTACGTAATAACCCTCTCAAGTCTTGAGTAGTTCTACTCTCTCGTCGATTTTGCCCTTCGCTCACAATGTGTCATATCGGAAAAGCGCCTGCACAGGATGCACAGAGCGCTCCCCCACCCTTAAACACTGAACTTGTGATCTCAAAGGTAATGACATATGCACACCCAAGCGCAAGCAGTGAGAACCTTTAACCCCGGTATTAGCACCATGAATGCGCGTGTTTTTGATATATCGCCCGAAGCAAACCTCTTAAGCAGTGCTGCTTTCGCCAAGATTCAAGCGTTCTTTCAGCAACAAAGCGGGATCTTTATTGCAGAACACAAGCAACAGCTGATTATTACGCGTTTACGCAGCCACATGCTGTCATTGGGATTTAAAGAGTTTGATAGCTACTCGACTTATCTGATTACTGCCGCGAGCGCGGCGGAACGCACTCACGCAGTGGATCTACTGACCACCAACGAAACCTACTTTTTTCGCGAGCCAGAACATTTCAAGCAGTTGGCAAACTTAATGTTGCCCAGCATTCAAAACCGCCCACTACGCGTGTGGTGTGCAGCGGCTTCAAGCGGCGAAGAGCCCTATAGTTTGGCGATGACACTCAACGAAAAACTGGGCGCAACAGGCTGGGAATTAACCGCCAGCGATCTTTCTGTGCGCATGCTGGAAACAGCTGAACAGGGCTTGTACCGCATGCAGCGTTTGGAGCAAATGCCAGCGGAATACCTGAAAAAATATTGCCGCCGCGGCACTGGCCCTTACGAAGGCATGTTTATGGTAGACCCAGAGCTACGCAGGCAAGTGAATTTTGTACAGCACAACCTTTTGGATAAGGCCACTCACCTCGGCCAGTTCGATATTATTTTTGTGCGCAATGTGATGATTTACTTTGATAGCGACGTGAAAAAACAAGTATTACGCAACCTCTATGCGCAATTGCGCCCGGGCGGTTGGCTGGTGACTAGCCATTCAGAATCGCTCATTGGTTTGGATACGGAGCTTAAGCTGGTGCGTCCATCCATTTATCGTCGTTCACAAGCCTAGGAGTCCAGCACCTCATATGAACTCAGGGGTTGAAGCAAAGGGCGTAAGGAGATCAACACTACACAGTGCCATTTTGCATGCCGGTGTGATGGTGGTTGACGATAGCGATTTACAGCGGTTGGTGTCCTCTGAGCTACTACGGAGCATGGGCCTCGAGCTGATTTATGAAGCCGATAGCGGCTTGGCTGCGCTGCAACTATTGCGCAGCCAAAAAGTTCACCCGGCAGTTATGCTGGTAGATTTACATATGCCCGGCATGGATGGCATTGAACTCATTCAAGAGGTTGCCAAACTCAACCCACAAATCTCCATCATTATCGTCAGCAGTGCCGATGGTATGTTGTTGGATACCTTGGGTAGCATGGTGCGCGCATGCAATATGCCCATGCTCGGCGCGCTGCCAAAACCCCTCGACGGTCAAGACCTTCTGCTCAATTTAGAGCGTTTTCAACCTGCGCGCTTAGTAACGCCAAAGGCGCAGCAAATCCGCCCTTCTGCCTTAGATATTAAGCGCGCACTTCGGCTCAATCACATCAAACCCTTTTATCAGCCAAAGGTTTCGCTCAAGCAAGCCAAGGTCGTTGGATTTGAAGCCTTGGCTCGCTGGAGCGATCCACTGAAAGGGTTAATACCACCCAGCGATTTCATTGAAATCGCCAGTGATCACGGCCTATTGAAAGACCTTACCTTATCCATGCTTGATTCGGTGCTGGCCGATATGAATGCGTGGAACAGTTTAGACATGTTCCCCATTATCTCCCTCAATATTGCGGTGAATCTTCTTGAAGATCGTCATTTTGCGGATGATGTAATTCGCAAAGTGAAGCAAGCCAACATTCCGCCCACAAAAATTCTCTTGGAAATCACAGAAAGTGCTTTAATGAAAGATCAAGCAGCAGCCTTGGGCACTATCGGCCGCTTGAGACTCAATGGCTTCGGGTTTTCCATTGATGATTACGGCACGGGCTTTTCGTCCATGCAACAGCTGTCGCGCATCGCCTTTAGCGAGTTAAAGCTAGACCGCACGTTTGTATGCCGCGTAAATGAGAGCGAACATCTGTGCAACATAGTGCAATCTGCACTCGATATGGGCCAACGTTTGGGCTTAACCACCGTGGCCGAGGGCGTGGAAACACTAGAAGAATTGCGTGTATTGCGCGATATGGGTTGCGATGAAATTCAAGGCTTTTTGTTTTCACCTGCTATGCCCGCCTGCGATGTACTACCTTGGCTGAACGACCATGCAATGCTAATCAAAGCGCTGTGTCGAGGTCAGCCTTAACCAAACAATAATGGTCAGCGCGTCACACCAATGTTAAGTGACTGCCAAGACAAGAAACAAGGCTTATGAAGTTAGGGAAATATGCACCTTTATTACTTTCTCTTGGCATCAGTTTGCTACTGGTTGCTGTTTCAACGCTATCCGTGCGCTCCATCTATGCCCACGACCGCGAGAATATCTCTCACCATATTTTAACGCGCTTACAAGCAACCACTGGCCTGCTGGAGTTGTGGCAGCACGAATACCTCACAGGCGTGCATGCAATTGCCGAAGACCCAGAGCTGATTGAGCTGGTCGACAATCTCATTAGAGGTAACATCAATGCCGAGACCGCAGGCGTTAAGATGGATCAATGGTTGCGGCCCATTTATTTAGGGCGCGGCTATGACGGCCACTCTATTATCACGCCCGACATGTTCATTGTTTTAGCCAGCAGCCCTTCAGTCGCGAGAAAACCCGTTATATCGCCCATTTCTCGCGAGGTCATTGCCAAAGCCTTGCGTGAGGGAAGCGCTATGGGGCGCCCCATGGAAACGACTTATCAGGTGCGGATGCCCAATGGCACTGGAGAACCGGGCACCTTGATTCAACTCGGCTGTGCACATATCACTAAGGGCGAAAAGTTGCTCGGCGTCTTGTGTTTACGCCAGAACCCCGAGCGCAATTTTTTCGCCATGCTCAGCACCGGCTTTTCAGGCAAAACCGGCGAAGCTTATGCGGTAGACCGTCAAGGCAACATCTTATCGCCCACCCGCTTTGGGCAGGCAATAGCGCTCAATAAAACCACCACCAGTGCAGCACCCAATTACGTAAAGGGCTTACAAGCGCGTGTACCCAGCAAAACACGCACCGGTACTTTTATTAACAACACCAAAAATAACCCGCTAACCCAAGGCTTTAGCCTTGCCATACAAAAAGGCGAAAGTGGCTTTATCGACGGCTACTCAGACTATCGAGGGGTGAGCGTTGTGGGGGCAGTAAAATGGTTGCCCGGCATGGATATAGGCATTGTGGTCGAGCAGGATGGGAATGAGGTTTACGGCCCTTTCCAGTTTGCCTCTAGAGCGATTATTGGGTTGACGACTCTGGCCATTATTCTCATTAATTTACTTACAGTGGTATTCGTCCGCAGCCGCAAGTCCATCGCCGAGCGCGAGCAGAGCATGCGTGCCTTCATAGACAACTTCCCAGGCGTGGCTCATATGCGTGATACCCGCGGGCATTTTTTAGTGGTTAATAAGGCCATG
>Ga0116157_10001152_pt1 | contig 26767 bp, 18 predicted proteins | sample AD_UKC048_MetaG_FD_89882 | JGI IMG/M metagenome (GOLD analysis project Ga0116157, IMG submission 89882) | Active sludge microbial communities of municipal wastewater-treating anaerobic digesters from USA - AD_UKC048_MetaG | ecosystem: Engineered > Bioreactor > Anaerobic > Digestate | place: USA... | reverse complement strand
GCAGGCTTTCGTTAAGCAGAATAGGCGTTACTGTGTTGTGCTTGGCTTCTAATTGCTGGCTTAATAATTTGGGCAGCTGATGCTCGGCATCAGCTAATGCGCCTGCATTTGAACTCTGGGGTATTAAGCGTGGGAAGGCGGTGACCAATAGCGATTTTTGGAATGCATTGCTGCCGTTGCTATGGCACTGATTATTGCCTAGTGCGTGCCTCTCGGCTTTAGATTCTACGACTTGAGCGGCAGGTGCGACGGCGGGTTTTTCTGACTCTGCAGCGGGTGGTGCCGAAGGAATGCTTTGATTATCAAACGGAAATTCAGTGGCAGCGGGTTCACTATCGGAAGCTTCATTCGCCGAATTGGCTTTGGGTCTAATCGAATTTGGGTCGCCAACGGCCACGCTAATGGCGCTTGTGCTAAGCCCCACAACAATAAACACCAAACTCAGTAGCCGAGAACGAATAGGCATGACAAACTCCCGCCACAATAAATTTATAACCGCATTGGAAATTCATAACCAAATTGGTTGTCGTATTGCAAAGGTTATCGGCCAAGCTTTCAGCTTCTTAACCTCAATCGCACATGGCTTTTAGCATAGGAGAAAATATGTTCTTTATCAGGCTCTTCGGCGTTGTTTTAGTCTGCGGCCTTGCCGTTGCTTGCAGCACCCCCGGCCGAAGCTACACCGGCTCCAATATGCAAGAGACCCTTGAAATTGAGATTATGCCCAACACGAGCAAGATGTTTGTTTACCGCTTGCAGCTACCTGAAAGCCAATTGTCTAACGGCGTGCGCATTGAGCGCGGTGGCTTTCAGCGCAGTGAAGAGGTGCGCGGTATATCCGTAGGCGGCGCCACCCAAAAGCGCTTGGTTGAAAATGCGGGCTATGTGGTCGAGCGCATGGGTTATTGCCGCGATGGCTTTTTAGAAATCGACTCCAGCGCTTCTCAATACAATCTATGGCTGAAGGGCGAATGTAAGGATGGTGCTACAGAGGACGATAAGAAGAAATTTGGTACGAAACAGGTATTGCCGGTGCGCATTAATCCTTAAGTGATTCAACTTATCCTCATCCACTTAATTCCCGTATAATTCTCGCCAGCCCTTTCGGCTGGCGTTTTACTTTTGTTTTCTGGTGGCGCCACAGCCTCAATCATTCTCTTGGATTCCCTCATGTCTCAATCTGTTCCCTCGTCGCCCGCTTCGTCATTACCTGTTCTGGTTTTAAATGCGCAAGCTGATCGTCGCCTTAAATTAGGCCACCTTTGGATTTACAGTAACGAAGTGGATACCGCGCGTTCGCCGCTTAAGCAATTCGAGATGGGGCAGCAAGCGCTAGTGACTACCAATAGCGGTAAGCCGTTGGGTATCGCGCTTATGAATCCTACGAGCTTGATTTGTGGCCGTATTATCAACCGCGATGAGTCTCATCCGCTGAATAAATCGCTGCTAGTGCATCGCTTCAAACAAGCCTTGGCGTTGCGTGAGCTGACCTTTAGCGAGCCTTACTATCGCTTGGTGTATGGCGATTCTGATTTGCTGCCGGGTTTGGTGGTGGATCGTTTTGGCGATTATCTGGTGGTGCAAATTGCTGGCGCCGGTATGGAGTTGGTGAAAAACGACATTATTGATGCGCTGGTACAAGTGTTAAAGCCAGAAGGTATTTTGCTAAGCAATGATCACAGCGCCCGCGCTTTGGAAAACTTACCTGAATACACTCAAGTAGTTTACGGCTCAGTGCCAGAGGCGGTGGAGTTAATTGAAAACGGTACACGCTTTATGGCGCCGATTCACGGCGGCCAAAAAACCGGTTGGTTTTACGATCACCGCGTAAACCGTGCGCAGTTGCAGCAATATGTAAAAGGTAAGCGTGTATTGGATGTGTTTTCTTACATCGGCGGTTGGGGTGTGCAAGCCGCCAAAGCGGGTGCGAGCGAAGTTGTATGTGTGGATGCTTCTGAATCAGCGCTTGATGGTGTTGAACAAAATGCGGCGCTTAACGGTGTTGAAGATATTGTGAGCACTATTCAAGGCAAGGCGATTGATGTGTTGAAACATTTAATTGCCGAAAATGAGCGCTTTGATATTGTTGTGCTCGACCCGCCTGCGTTTATTAAAAAGCGCAAAGATCAAAAAGCCGGTGAAGCGGCTTACCGTCATATCAACGAATTGGGTATGCGTTTGTTGGGGCGTGATGGTTTGATTGTGTCGGCATCCTGCTCAATGCATTTGGGCAAAGACACCTTGGTGGAAATTGTGCGCGCTTCTGGCCGTCATTTGGATCGCCATGTGCAAATTATTGGTCAAGGCGGGCAGGGACCAGATCATCCGGTGCACCCAGCGATTCCTGAAACTGATTATTTAAAAGCGGTGTTTGCGCGGGTTTATTTGGCGTAAGCCTAATAGTGAGTTGTGAAAAAAAAACGGCGACTCTCGGTCGCCGTTTTTCATTACCGCAAACTCATGATTTTCCAACCGCGCTCCTGAGCAATTTTGCTCAAGCGTTCATCGGCATCCACCACAACGGGGTTGGGTACTTGTTCTAGCAGGGGCAAATCGTTTATCGAGTCGCTGTAAAAATAGGCATCGTCCAAGTTGTAGTTCTTCTCGCGTAACCACGCTTGCAAGCGAATCACTTTGCCGCCTTGGAAGCAGGGCGTGCCTGTACCTTTACCCGTATAACGGCCGTTTAGGATTTCGGCATCAGACGCCAAAATGTCATCCACGCCCAAATACTTGGCGATAGGGTGAGTCACAAAGCTGTTGGTGGCGGTGATGATTAATAAATAATCGCCTTGATCACAGTGTTGCTGCAAGAGTGCCTTGGCTTTGGGGAGCATCATCGGCTCGATGTGATCGCGCATAAATTCCTGATGAAATGCCGCCAGCTCATCCAATGTGTAGTGGGTCAGGGGTGCGAGCGAGAAGGCGAGGTATTCCTGAATATCCAAAGTCGCCGCTTTATATTGTTGGTAAAAACGGTCGTTGGCTTCGGCGTAAACCTTTGCGTCTACCAAATTTTTCTGGACGAGAAATTCGCCCCAGCTGTGGTCGCTGTCGCCAGCAATGAGGGTATTATCTAGGTCAAAAATCGCGAGGCGCACAGGTTACCTTCTTGAGCAAAATGAGGGGCTTAGTTGAGGGGGCTTAGCATAACCAGTGTGTTCTGGCGGCTCAACAAAGATTTAGCTTATCGCAACCGGTTATGAGGGGTTGCGGCTTTGAATAAGCCTGTTATAGTGCGGAAAAAGCTGTTCCACAGCGTAACATTTTGTAGGGATGATTCCCGTGATAGATAGCGATGGTTTTCGCCCCAATGTGGGTATTATTTTGACGAATGATCAGGGCCAATTGCTCTGGGCACGTCGGGTAGGTGGGCAAGATGCCTGGCAGTTTCCGCAAGGTGGGATTAACGAGCGCGAGTCAGCAGAGCAGGCACTTTACCGCGAGTTACATGAAGAGATTGGCCTTCACCCCCAGGATGTAGAAATTTTAGCTTGTACACGTGGCTGGCTGCGTTATCGTTTGCCAGACCGTTTGGTGCGTCATAACTCTCAGCCTTTGTGTGTTGGCCAAAAGCAAAAATGGTTTCTGTTGCGTTTGCGCAGTGAAGACTCCCGTATTTGCATGAACAACGGTGGCCGTCCGGAGTTTGATGGTTGGCGTTGGGTGAGTTATTGGTATCCGCTCGGCAAGGTGGTGTCTTTTAAAAAGGACGTATACCGCAGGGCACTTAAAGAGCTTTCGCAAGTCCATGCTCAGTTAGAGCTGGAATTAATGATTGGCCGTTAAGGGTTCTCAATTGCTGTTAATCATAAGACCGATTTAAACCATAAACCTGCTTTAAACGATAAATATGTTGGAGCCACAAATAAGTTGAATAAAGTTTGATAGTCTCAATGTTGAATTCGTTACGTACGATTGTCCAAGAGGTTAACGCTGCGCGCGATTTAACCTCTGCGCTGGGCATTATTGTATCGAGCGTTAAAAATGCCATGCGTACCCATGTATGTTCCGTTTATATGCGGGATGACGAGGGCGGCTATGTGCTTATGGCCACCGATGGTCTCAACCAAGATGCCGTAGGCCGCGTGCGTTTATCCGCGGGCGAAGGTTTGGTTGGCCGTGTCGTTGTGCGTGAAGAGCCTATCAACTTAGAGCAAGCAGAAGCTCACCCCAGTTATCAATATTTCCCTGAAACCGGTGAAGAGCGCTACAGCTCTTTCCTCGGTGTGCCCATTATTCATCAGCGTAAAGTGCTCGGTGTATTGGTCGTGCAGCAGGTAGATCAACGCCGCTTTGACGAAGGCGATGAAGCCTTTCTTGTCACCATGTCGGCACAATTGGCTGGTGTTATCGCCCACGCTGAAGCCACTGGTGGTGTAAAAAGTGGTAAGAATCAAGTTGCCACTCAAGCCCGTTTTATGGGTGTCGCTGGCGCGCCAGGTATTGCGATTGGGGAGGCGATGGTTATCGCCCCCGAAGCCGATTTGCGCTCGGTTTCCTACAAGCCTTGTGAAGATGTCGATTTAGAAATTGCCTTCTTCCAGCGCTGCCTAACGGCGGTGCGTGAAGATATCAAAGGTTTAGGCGCGCAACTCAAAGAGCGCTTAAATCGCGAAGAGCGCGCGCTTTTTGATGCCTATTTGGCGATGCTGGATGATGCATCACTTGGCGGAGAAGTTACCGAGCGCATCCGCAAAGGTGCCAATGCCTCTTTCGCGTGGAGCGAGGTTATCCTCGAACACGAACAAACTTTTAACAGTATGAACGATCCTTACTTGCGCGAGCGGGCAACCGACTTGCGCGACCTGGGACGTCGTGTACTGGCTTATCTGCAAGAATCCAATCGCAAGAAACGCGTCTTCCCTGACCGTACTATTTTGATTGGCGAAGAACTCACCGCGTCAATGCTCGGCGAAATCCCCAAAGAAAAATTGGTGGGCTTGGTGTCAGTGGAGGGTTCAAGTAACTCTCACGTTGCTATTCTCGCCCGCGCCATGGATATTCCCACCGTCATGGGCGCGGTTGATTTGCCCTTTATGCAAATGGATGGCCGCCCGATTATTGTGGATGGCTATCGCGGCGCGGTGTATAGCGACCCTAACGAGCATATCCTCAAGCACTACACCGCTATCGATATTGAAGAGCAAGCGCTTTTCAAAGGCCTTGAGGCACTGAAAGATCTGCCCTGTGAAACTAACGATGGCTATCGCCTGCCGCTCTGGGTAAATACCGGGTTGATGGCGGATGTAGTGCGTTCACTGGAGCGCGGTGCAGAAGGTGTGGGCTTGTACCGCACCGAAGTGCCATTCCTGATGCGTGACCGCTTTCCTTCTGAAGAAGAACAGCGCGCTATTTATCGCGAGCAGTTAGCGGCCTTTGCGCCCTTACCAGTGACTATTCGTACCTTGGATATCGGCGGCGATAAAGCTCTGCCGTATTTCCCCATCGAAGAAGATAACCCCTTCCTCGGTTGGCGCGGTATTCGCGTAACCTTGGATCACCCTGAGATTTTCCTCGCCCAAGTGCGCGCCATGATCAAAGCCAGTGAAGGCTTGGACAACCTGCGCATTCTCTTGCCGATGATTACCAACGTGCCAGAAATGGAAGCCTCCAAAGCGCTGATTACCCGCGTGTACAATGAGTTGGTTGAAGAAGGCTATAAAGTCAAAATGCCACCGGTTGGCGCTATGATCGAAGTGCCTGCGGCGGTTTATCAGGCGCGTGAACTGGCGGCTTTGTCAGAATTTTTATCCATAGGTAGTAATGACCTCACGCAATATTTGCTCGCGGTTGATCGCAATAACGCGCGTGTGGCGGATTTATACCAAGCTTTCCACCCGGCCGTTTTGCGTGCCTTACAGCACGTTGTTAACGAAGCCCACGCTGAAGGTATTAGCGTAAGTATTTGTGGTGAGCTTGCGGGCGACCCAGGTGCCGCTATTCTGCTAATGGCCATGGGTTTCGATATGCTCTCCATGAGCGCCACCAACTTGCCCAAAGTGAAATCGGTAATTCGGGGTATTAGCTTCAGCTTGGCGAAAGACTTGCTGGCTGAAGTCATGACCATGAGCAACGCTGATTTAATTCGCGAGCGAGTGGAACAAGCGCTAAGCGATGCTGATGTAACACGTTTGATCCGCCCAATGGGTTCGGATGATTTTGAAGAATAGGTAATTCCCCCTTTGAAAAAGGGGGCTAGGGGGATTTAATCGTGCAAAGCTAAATCCCTCCCAGCCTCCCTTTTTCAAAGGGAGGAGCTAGTGCCTCCTGTTTAATTAGCCCTTGGCCAAGATTTATTATTTCCTTGTATATCCCCTACAGTTTTAGCGGTTTTCTCTATGCTCCAATTCCCCAACTTTGATCCAGTTGCCGTCTCCATCGGCCCTTTTAATATTTTGGATAAAACCCTCGGCCCCTTGGATGTTCACTGGTACGGCATCATGTATATGCTGGCCTTTCTGTCCGCGTGGTTGATTGCGCTTTATCGCTGCGGCAAGCCTCATTCACCTATCACCAAAGTTGAAGTTGAAAATCTTGTCACCTACGGTGCTTTTGGAGTGATTTTGGGTGGGCGTGTCGGCTATGTGATTTTCTATAATTTTGACCGCTGGATGAGCGATCCGCTTTGGTTGTTCCGCATTTGGGAAGGCGGCATGTCGTTTCATGGTGGGCTGATCGGCGTGATTATCGCTATGTATGTTTACTCCACCCGTATTCGCGTACCTTATTTGGCGTTAATGGATTTTGTTGCGCCTATAGTGCCGCTCGGTTTGGCGTTTGGACGTTTGGGTAATTTTATTGGCCAAGAGTTGTGGGGCCGCGTTGCCGATGTACCTTGGGCGATGGTTTTCCCAAAAGCGGCTGACCCTATAGGCGTGGCCCGTCATCCATCGCAGCTTTATCAAGCGACTTTGGAAGGCTTGGTAATGTTTATAGTGCTCTTCTGGTTCTCCGCTAAGCCGCGCCCGCGTGGTGCGGTTGCAGGTTTATTTCTGGTGCTGTACGCCAGCTTTCGCTCAATTGTGGAAAACTTTCGCGAGCCGGATATGGGTATAGATTTGGTGTTTGGCGTTATTACTCGTGGTCAGCTTTTATCTGCGCCCATGTTTATTCTGGGTGTTGGCTTGCTGTGCTATGGGTATTATTTGGAGCGTAAAAAGCAAATGGCGCTCGCTATTAATAAGAATGAGATTCAACAATGAAGCAATATTTAGATTTAGCCCAGCGCATCATCGATGAAGGCACTTGGATTGCTAACAGCCGAACTGGCAAGCGCTGTTTAACCCTGATTAATGCCGACCTGACTTACGATGTTGCGGGCAATAAATTCCCCATCATTACTACTCGTAAAAGTTATTGGAAAGCCGCTATCGCTGAGTTGTTGGGCTACATTCGCGGTTACGACAACGCCGCGCAATTCCGCGCGCTGGGTACCAAAACTTGGGATGCCAATGCCAATGAAAATGCCGTTTGGTTGGCGAATCCAGTGCGCAAGGGCGCAGATGACATGGGGCGCGTGTACGGTGTGCAAGGTCGCGCTTGGTTAAAGCCGAATGGCGGCACTATCGATCAACTCCAAAAAATTGTTGATGACCTTTCCAAAGGTGTTGATGACCGCGGTGAAATTTTATCCTTTTATAATCCCGGCGAATTCGATTTAGGTTGCCTGCGCCCCTGCATGCATACGCATACCTTTTCGTTGCTAAATGACACCCTCTATTTAACAAGTTACCAGCGCTCTTGTGATGTTCCATTGGGTTTAAATTTCAACCAAATTCAAGTGTTTGCGTTGCTGGCCTTAATGGCGCAAATTACTGGCCACAAGCCGGGCTTGGCTTATCATAAAATTGTGAACGCCCACATTTATGAAGATCAGCTGCCGTTGATGCGCGATGTGCAATTAACGCGCGAGCCCTTCGATTCGCCTTCCTTAATCATCAATCCCGATATTAAATCGCTAAAAGATTTGGAGACTTGGGTGACCATGGATGATTTTGAAGTTCAGCGCTATCAACATCACGACCCAATACAATACCCTTTTTCGGTTTAGTGGTTTCTGTTTAGTGCATCACATAACGCAATGGATTGCAGGGCTACTCTATTACCTTCGGTCATCTCCCCGCGTAGATATTTTTATGAAACTCTCTTTGATAGTCGCAACCGGACACAACAACGTTATTGGTCGTAATAACGAATTGCCTTGGCATTTACCACAAGATTTAAAATATTTTAAATCGGTAACGCTTGGTAAGCCGATTATTATGGGGCGAAAAACGTTTGAGTCGATTGGCAAACCGCTGCCGGGGCGCACTAATATTGTGGTTACGCGCCAAAAGAATTGGAGTTTTGCGGGCGTGTTAGTGGCTAAAAGCGTGGAAGAAGCTTTGGAGTTTGGCCAACAATTTCGCAATGAACAAGGCAAACTTGCAGAAGAGGTTATGGTGATTGGCGGTGCAGAAATTTATCGCCACGCGCTTGAAGTTGCAGATCGCGTTTATCTCACGCGTATAAATGTGAACGTGGAAAAAGGCGATGCCCATTTTCCTGAATTGGCTTCAAGTAAATGGAAGCTGGTGTCAGAGTTGCCCGGCGATAGCGATGCAAGTTTGCAGCATAAGTTTTTGGTCTATGAACGCATTTAGTTTTTCAAAATCACCAGTTGCACGCTCCCCACTTTAAAACCAAACTTGGTCAGTGTTGATTCGTTCAGCACTGTGTTGGAATCTACCAGCCACATCCAATCGTCTACGCGTAAATTAATCGTTGAGTTGTTGTATTTTACGGCCAGCACGTAATTTAAGTTAATCGCATTGCCGGCAAACTCACCCTCACCGGTCCCGATTACATCGCCGGCAGTCGCGTTAAATTCGCCACTTGTTGTCGGCGATAATTTCCAGGTGCGATATTGAATTTCACCATCGTCGAATATGAATTTTTCTTCAAGTGTCCCAACACCATTTTCCCAGTAAGCTTTTATTGTGGCATTGAAATAACGTGTCACTTTACCGGAGCGATCTTTCACGACCCCATGAGCGTTTAAATTTCCGTTAAAAAATTCTTGTGGGATAAGCTTGGGTGCATTTTTGCTGTAGTCGGTAATGGCGGTACTGGAGCAAGCGCTTAAGGTGATGCCCAAGGTTAACAAAAGTGCGGTGAGCGATTTCATGGCAGTAATCCTGCTGAGAGAGATACTGTTGTTACGCTCAAGGAATGGAATAGATTAGTATTGGTTGTACATAAAAAAGCCAAAGCAATTGCTTTGGCTTTTTTGATGGGATAAAACTTCTCCCCTTGGCGAAGGGGAGATGGAGAGGGGGTTTCTATTAATCCAGTTTGCTTAAATCCCTCACCGCACCTTTATCCGCACTGGTCGCTAAGAGCGCATAAGCTTTTAGTGATGCAGAAATTTTGCGTGGGCGGACTTCAGTAGGCTTCCAAGCTGCTGGGCCTTTAGCATTTTCTGCAGCGCGACGAGCATCCAGCTCGTTCTCAGTCAGCACAACATTAATGCTGCGATTGGGAATGTCGATACGAATAATATCGCCGGTTTGTACCAAACCAATCGCGCCGCCAGCAGCTGCTTCAGGTGATACGTGACCAATCGACAAGCCCGATGTACCACCAGAAAAACGACCATCAGTTAACAAAGCGCAAGCTTTGCCCAAACCTTTGGATTTCAAATAGCTGGTGGGGTAAAGCATTTCCTGCATGCCGGGGCCGCCTTTCGGGCCTTCGTAGCGAATTACCACTACATCGCCTTCTTTTACTTTGCCATCCAGAATATCGGCAACGGCTTTGTCTTGGCTTTCCACTACATAGGCTTTGCCTTCAAATACCCAGCAGCTTTCGTCTACGCCCGAGGTTTTTACCACGCAGCCGTCGATGGCGATGTTGCCTTTGAGTACGGCCAAACCACCTTCTTTACTGTAAGCGTGTTTAACAGAGCGAATACAGCCTTCAGCGCGGTCGCCATCCAGTGTCGGCCAGCGAGTTGATTGGCTAAAAGCGACTTGCGTTGGGATGCCTGCAGGGCCAGCTTTGTAAAAAGTCGCCACGGCTTCAGATGAGGTGCTGATGATGTCCCACTTGTCCAAAGCTTCTTGGAAGGTTTTGCTATGCACGGTGGGCAATTGGTTGTGCAACAAGCCGCCGCGATTCAGCTCCGCCAAAATACTCATAACGCCGCCCGCGCGGTGTACATCTTCCATATGGTATTTGGGGGTGTTGGGCGCGACCTTGCACAGCTGCGGTACTTTGCGGCTCATGCGGTCTACATCAAACATGGTGAAAGGCACATCGCCTTCTTGTGCGGCGGCCAGCAAATGCAAAATGGTATTAGTTGAGCCGCCCATGGCGATATCGAGTGCCATGGCGTTTTCAAAGGCATCGAAGGTGGCAATGGAACGAGGCAAAACACTGTAATCATCTTCTTCGTAGTGGCGCTTGGTGATTTCTACGATGCGACGGCCAGCTTCTAAAAATAGCTCTTCACGGTCGGCGTGTGTTGCCAATAAAGAACCGTTTCCGGGCAAAGAGAGACCGAGTGCTTCGGTCAAACAGTTCATCGAGTTGGCGGTAAACATGCCTGAGCAAGAGCCGCAGGTTGGGCAGGCAGAGCGTTCGTACTCAGCCACTTTTTCGTCGCTGGCGTTGTCGTCTACCGCAATCACCATGGCATCAACCAAATCGAGCTTATGCTCAGAAAGTTTGGTTTTACCCGCTTCCATTGGTCCGCCTGATACAAAGATAACTGGGATGTTCAAGCGCATTGCCGCCATCAACATACCGGGGGTGATTTTGTCGCAGTTGGAGATACACACAATCGCATCTGCACAGTGGGCGTTAACCATGTATTCCACGGAGTCGGCGATGATGTCGCGGCTAGGCAAGCTGTAGAGCATGCCATCGTGACCCATGGCGATACCGTCATCCACGGCGATAGTGTTGAATTCTTTGGCGACACCGCCGACTTTTTCGATCTCGCGGGCTACTAATTGACCCAAGTCTTTCAGGTGAACGTGGCCGGGTACAAACTGGGTGAACGAGTTGGCGATGGCAATAATGGGCTTATCAAAATCGCCATCTTTCATACCGGTAGCGCGCCAAAGTGCGCGAGCGCCCGCCATATTGCGGCCAGAAGTGGTGGTTTTGGAGCGATAAACAGGCATAAAATTACCTCAAATTCACCCGCTGCTAGTGCGCGGGTTTAGGACAATAACAAGAGTGATACGCAAAGAAATAAAGGCGGTTAGCATAGCAGAAAGTGGCGTTAGGGTCTTGTGGCTTTGTTATGTGACGGAGGTGGTCTTAGCGATAAACAAGGCTTGCAGAAGTGGGTTTAAGCGTCCAATATCAAGTGTAGAGAAACTAAAAAGAGGGGTTGAAACTCATGTCTAATCAACGATTGGATGTGTTTTTGCTCGCTACGCCGCAGCCCGGTGTTGAGCGTGCTAACTTAGTGACTAATTTGGTCGCTGCATTACAGAAAGATGTTCCTAGTATCGAGAAAATGCTGCGCCGTTCGCGCACTTTAGTAAAGGCAGATGCAGGTGCAGAGTTAGCCGCAAAATACAAAGCATTAATTGAAAAGGCGGGCGGTCAATGCGAGCTTGTTCCCCATGGGAATGCGACAGCAGCACCGCCGGTAAAACGCTCAATTTATTAAACGTGAGCTTTCATTAGATAAAAAAGAGCCTTTGAGTTTCCCCAAAGGCTGCTGTTCAAATACTCTTGTTCAAAAGCTCCTGCTCAAAGACTCTCGCCAGCTACGCAATATGCTTAATAAAAATCTTCGAGTTACGCTGATAGTTATACAACCCCTGTTTGGCAATCGGTAAATCTTCTAGCTTGCCCTGTACAAATCCCTGCTCGATAAACCAATGCGCAGTTTGCGTGGTTAGCAAAAATAATTGTTTAATTTTTTGCTTGCGCGCTTGCGCTTCCATTTGTTGTAGCAGAGCTGCAGCGCGACCACCGTTACGATAATCCGGATGCGTTGCTACACACGAAAGCTCAGCCATATCGCCATAGGGATAGAGCGCCGCGCAGGCGACTATAGTGCCGTCTTTATCCATCACGTGAAATTTATTGATTTCAGTTTCCAGAATCTCGCGCGAGCGACGCACTAAAATACCTTGCTCTTCCAGCGGGCGAATTAAATCTAGAATACCTGCCACATCATCGATATGGGCAACGCGCAATTGTTCGTATTGCCCAGAATAAATCATGGTGCCAAGACCGTCGCGCGTGAACAATTCGGTGAGCAATGCGCCATCGGTACTGTAACTAATTAATTGCGCGCGCTGCACACCTTGCAGGCAACTTAAATAGCAGGCACTGACTGCTTGCTGCAAATCAAAATTAATCGTTGCGCCATTAGCGTTGAGATAATCTTTGCATTCTTGTAGCGATAACTGGCGAATTAAATTGCCATCTGCATCGCTCACGCCGTGGCCTTCAACAAACGCGAGTAATTTATCTGCTTTGATGGCACCTGCAACGTGTGTAGCAACGTCGCTAAAAGATAAATTAAAAATTTCACCGGTGGGTGAATAGGCGATAGGTGATAGCAAGACTACCGCGCCAGAATCGAGCGCCGCATTTAAGGATTTGGTGTGTACCTTGCGCACCTTGCCGGTGTGTTGCAAATCAACTCCGTCAATCACACCGAAAGGCATGGCCACCACGAAGTTGCCGCTAATCACTTGCATATCGGCATCGTGCATCGGCGAATTGGGCAAGCTGGTAGAGAGCGCCGCTTCAACAGTTGTACGCGCTTCACCAATGGCTTGAATCACCAAACGCAAACTTTCGCTATCGGTAATCCGCAAATTGTTATGAAAGTGGCTGAAGGTATCCGCCTCTTGTAAACGCTGATCAATTTGCGGGCGCGCACCGTGCACGACAACAAGCCGTACATCGAGGCTGCACAAGAGCGCAATATCGTGCACGATATTATGGAAATTGGCGTGGGTGATTGCTTCGCCCGGCAACATGAGCACAAAGGTTTTATCGCTGTGCCGGTTGATGTAAGGCGTCGAATGGCGAAACCATTTTACATAGGCTTGTGTATTAGAGTCTTGAGTATTGGACACGAGAGTTCTCTTTAATAAATTTTTAAACTTGAATAGTTTTTTGCAGCCTATTACTTTCTTCTGCCGCCAGCAACATTTCAACAGCTAATAATGCCTGCTGTGCACCAAAACGTAATGTGTTTTTTCCATTTATAGCATCGGCGATATTGCGATAAAACCGTTCATAACAACCGCGCTCACTGTCAATCTGAATTCGTTCGCTGCCTTTGTCTAGCTGTTTGTGCAATATGGCAAAATTATCCTTGCCGTGATTTGCCCAGTTTGGTTGATAAGGTAGCAAGCCATTCATAAGTTGCTGCTCTTGCACATCTTGCCCGAACTTTAACAGCGAACCCTTATCGCCATGAACACTCACGGTTGCGCCTTTCTCGCTCACAAAGGTACTTGAGCGTAAGAGTACGCGCATATCGGCATAGTGAAAACACACATTGAAGTAATCAGTAGAGCCTTCGGCACGGCGCAGGCTGCGCATATCTGCATTCACCGCTTGTGGGCGACCAAGCAAACACAACATGGAGTCGAGCATATGCACACCAAGATCAAACCAAGTGCCAGAGCCGGGCAATTTATCTTCCTTCCATGCTTTGTGAGTTATTACATTGCGATAGCGATCATAATGCCATTCAATTTCTACAACGCGGCCAAGTACACCATCGGTCAATATTTTTTCTACGGTTAGATGATCGGTTTCCAAACGTTTGTTGTGAAACACTGCAAGCACTTTTTGCTGTTGCAGCGCGAGTTCAATTAATTCTTTGCCTTCGGTTAGCGAAAGCGTAAACGGCTTTTCAGTCACCACATGTTTTCCGGCGAGCAAAGCAGCTTTGGTCATGGGGTAGTGATGTTCATTCGGTGTATTTACCACCACCAGGTGAATATCCGGATTCGCTAAAACCTCTTCAAAACGTTTTGCGATCTGAACCTGCGGATAATCCGCAAGCGCGCTATCCCCAGAGCGTTGCAAAATGGTGTGCAAATGCAATTGTGGTTCAGCTGTGATCAGCGGAGCGTGAAATACTTTTCCAGACATTCCGTAAGAACAAAGGGCGACGTTTAACATAGTAGAATCACAACGATTGATTTTGGGAGTCGTCCTCCTCGCGTAGAGGGGATGACGACTCCCTGTTTAATTAATGCAAAATTTTTGGATTAAGCTTTGTACGATTTTCACCGCAGGCTCCAGCTGATCGATGGATATATACTCATCCGGCTGGTGCGCCTGATTGATTGAACCCGGGCCGAGCACCACAGTTTGCATTCCAAGCTGCTGCATAAACGGCGCTTCTGTCGCAAAGGCAACACTTTCAGATGCATGACCTGTTAATTGCTCGCACACTTTTACCAATTCAGATTCAGCGGGTTCATCAAAAGGTTCTACGCCTTCGAACAGCGATGAAAAAACAATATCGGTGCCGCTGGTTTCTGCAATTGGCGTTAAGCGGTTTTGAATTGCAGTACGCAATTCCTCGTTGTCCATTCCCGGCAGCAAACGTAAATCAAAATGCAATTCGCATTCGCCGCAAATTCTATTCGCACCATCGCCACCGTGAATGCAGCCTAGGTTTAAAGTTGGGGTTTGCACTGCAAAACCAGCATTGCGATATTTTAATTGCAACTCGCTGCGTAAACTGATGAGTTCGCTCATCACTTGTGTCATCGCATCCAGCGCACTTTTTCCTAACGCGGGATTAGATGAGTGCCCAGCCTGACCGCGCACGCGAATCGCCTCCATCATAATGCCTTTATGCATACGAATTGGCACCAGTTCAGTCGGTTCGCCAATTACCGCATAGCGCGCTTTAGGTTTACCGCTGGCGGCCAACGCGCGCGCGCCGCTCATGCTGCTTTCTTCATCGGCAGTGGCGAGAATAATTAAGGGATGCTTGAGTGGTTGATTCAAAAAAGGTTTCACCGCTTCTAATATGACCGGAAAAAATCCTTTCATATCGGTAGCGCCTAAACCGAAAAGTTTGCCGTCTTTTTCGGTGAGCTTAAAAGGATCTGTCTGCCAGCGGTTTGCATCGTAAGGCACTGTATCGCTATGGCCTGCCAATACCAAACCGCCATCGCCGCTGCCAAGCGTGGCGATTAAATTTGCTTTGTCCGTTTGTGGGAGTGGAATAATTTGGGTGCTAAAGCCTAAGTCGCTAAACCAATTGGCGAGTAATTCAATTACTGGCAAATTCGACATATCCCAGCTTGCCACACCGCAGCTTACCGAGGGTAGGGCGACAAGTTGCGCGAGTTGGGATTGGTAGGTTTTGAGGTTAAATGTCATTTTTTTGCGCTCGGTACGACAATGTATCCACCTTGAGGAATACGGCTACAAGTTTCACCATCAAACTCAATAGGGGAATATATGAATACATCTGAACTATAAACGGTCAACGTGAAATCTCCAAGCTCATAATTTCCGATGAGTTTTTTGGGTGTTTTTGTGATTTTTATAGTAGTTCTTTTTTGGTTTTGATCGATATCTTCACTATCTATTGTCCATGAGATTTTAGATGAATCTATAGGTTTTTCTTTAGGCTTAAGGACGTACAGAATTTGCTCATCTTTGTATATAGATCGCGCTTCGAATAAATTTATCTCTCCTTTGGAGAAATTGCAGCTTGATGTTTGGCCATTCTTAATGCTGCTAATAATTTTGTTGGCACGGGCAGATGTTTGCTTGGTTTTATAGGATTCTAAGAAGTAAGTAATAGGAATATTGTTGCAGTAAAATTTTCCGTTATACCGGCCGTAATATTCTTTTTGTCTCTCACAGGCTAGCCCATAGTTAAACCATGCATTAGCGACTTGATTAGTATCTTTACTGTAGGTAAATAGAGTGTCGCTTGCTTCTAATGCGTCAAGATTCTTGCCTATCTTAAGCGCAATTAGAGATAAATTTGCCAGCGCGCGCTCATTATGTGGAGCCAGCCAAAGTGCATATTTGCAATTCTTATATGCTGATTCAATATTTCCTTTTGATAGCTCTTGTTCGGCAATTAGGTTATAGCTCATAACCTTTTTTGCAATATTCTCGGGTGTAGGCAGATTTAAAATGGTTTCAAGAGCTAATGTCTGCTCTTTGTTAATGTTAGGGTTTTTTTCTTCTGCCGAGTCAGCTGTGTATTTTTTTAGCCAATCTATAGGATATCCACCAGTATCTTCAGATGTTTTGGCGTAAGGATAAGCACCATTATCTAATAATAATTTTACAAAATCGTAAGATGCATAGCGTACTGCATAGTGAATCGCTGTCATGCCAAATTTTGACAGCTTAAATTTACAATCATCACTTGGGATGATTGTTGACAAATTCACGTCTGTATTGTGTTTAATAAGAACCCTTGCTGACTCTAATTGATTGTATTGTGCCGCATACATTAACAACGATTTTTTGAATTCATTTTGTTGGTTTGGATTGCTATTTGTTGCCAATAATAACTCAAGTGCTTGTGGATTGTTTATGGCAAGGCTCAAGTTGATATTTGTTAATGCACCCGGTGCGTCAGCGAGAGAATTGATAACCGATATGGGTTGTTTGTTCGTGATTGCATTAATTAAATCTTTTTGTGGAGGGCTTATTTGATCATACATATAGAATCGGATACCTGAGCTTATTGCGGCTTTTAGCGCAGTTGTTGCCAAGTCGTTTGATATTGCTGCTGGCCATTGGTAACTTTTTTGATAAAACAGGGATAGGTCTTTAGTCGTTATTGCAAGCTGCCTTTTATATTCTTCAAATGCCAGCTTCTGGGAAATATCTTTGAGTGACCAGCTTTCCATGTTCGAAAAATCTATCGCGTAGGTTGAGTCACTCGTGGAGGATTCATAGAGCGCCCATGGACGGTACATGGCCATTGCTAGCGCTTCACGCATGTCATTTTTCCATCGCGACAGTGTGCGCATGCTGCCACATGTATACCCTTCCTCACCCATTAAAACGTTAACTTTGTTTGTCAGTTGGCTGATTGAATTGTGAATTACTGGAGCTTTTTTGTAGTTTTCTTCAGCTGGGGTATTTTCTACAGCACATACTTTATCCCAGGTTGCATTGGGTAAAAGTTTGTAGGCGTTTGTGGTTTCGCCTTTAATTATTCCGTAATAAGATCCATTGTAATGTTTGTATAAACCAGAATTTCCTAAGTATGCGGGCACTTCCTCCGTTGTCTGATTTTGCGAAAATGTTAAGCCATCACTATAGCCACCCAATTCCGGAAATGGGATTTTGCTAAGTGCAAGATATTCAGATTCACAAGCGCCTCCGCAGCCTCTTCCTATAAATCCTCGCTCATAGACCTTTTGGTCCTTTATCAGAATTGGCGTTGCGTAGTGCTGATTTTGTAATATCCAGTTCGGATCATTTGGAATTGGCCCGGTGGGATTGCTGCTTGAAGAATAGCTGCTTGGTAAGGAGAAAAATTCCCGCTGGGATATTGCTAGTAGTGAAGCACAAACAGGATCTTTATTTACTGTGAGAAACGGCTTAAACCAAGCTTTGCTAAAATCCAATGCTTGATTATTTTGTGCAGCTACACTAACTGGCAGGTAAAAGCTAAGGCTGGTTAAGCAGATTAAAACAATATCTCTTGGTGTTTTCATTGCATTCCCTTGAGTAGTAGGGCAATCGGTACATAAAAACCTTGCCGCTGGATTTATGGAAAATCCAATCATATATGGCGTTGGATCTTGTGCCTATAGTTGTTGTTTGTTCATATAGTATGGCGGTGTGATCTTTAGCGTGTCCCTTATCCGCTAGACTGGCTACAATCTCCCTAATAAGTCTTTATAAAGTAACGATTAAGCGACTAGGAATTGGTGTATGGCTTTCGACCGTGTGTTGGATTTGCGTGGTGTCTTAATGGATTTAGTGGCCGATGGCCGCTTGTCGCAGGAGGATGCCAATGTCTTGATGGGTGCAACACGCACTCGCGAGCAGGCGATTATGCACCCGCTGGTGTATATCGCTACGCAAAGCTTGGACGACCGCAAGCGTCCCGGCAAACTGCTGGATGGCGATGCCTTGACTGAGTGGTTGGCTGAAAAGTCGCAATCTCCGCTGGTTCATATAGATCCCATGAAAATTAATACCGCCAAGGTGACCGAGGTTATGGGTTACGCCTTTGCGAAGCGTCATGGCATTTTGTGTGTGGAAGTCACGCCAGATGAAGTGGTTATCGCCTGCACTCAGCCTTTTGTGGCTGGTTGGGAGCCGCAGCTAGAACATGTTGCGCGTCGTCGTGTTAAGCGTGTGATCGCCAACCCCGCTGATATTGAACGCTACATGGTGGAGTTTTACACCCTCGCGCGCTCGGTGAGTGGTGCTAGTGGCGGCGCTGTAGCCTCTGCGCTTACCAACTTTGAGCAGCTAGTGGAATTGGGCAAGGCGACTGATCCTGATGCTAACGATCAGCACATTGTCAAAATCGTTGATTGGCTTTTGCAATATGCCTACGACCAGCGCGCTAGCGATATTCATATTGAACCGCGCCGCGATGTTGGGCGAATTCGCTTTCGTATTGATGGTGTCTTGCATCATGTGTACGAATTGCCCGCGAATGTGGCGACCGGCGTTACAAGTCGCTTTAAAGTCTTGGGGCGCATGGATATTTCTGAACGGCGCAAACCGCAAGATGGTCGCATTAAAACCCGCCGCAATGATGGCAGTGAAATTGAATTGCGGATGAGTACTTTGCCAACGGCGTTTGGCGAAAAATTGGTGATGCGTATTTTTGACCCCGAAGTCTTGCTGCGCAGTTTTGCTGATCTAGGTTTGGTAGGTGAAGACTACACGCGCTGGCGAACTATGTTAGATCGCCCCAATGGCATCGTTTTGGTGACAGGCCCAACGGGCTCCGGTAAAACCACTACGCTTTATTCATCACTGCGTCAGATTTCTACGTCTGAAGTTAACGTGAGTACCATTGAAGATCCCATCGAAATGGTGGAAGAAAGTTTTAACCAAACGCAGGTTCATCACAAAATTGGTTTGGATTTCGCTGCAGGTATTCGCAGCTTAATGCGACAAGATCCCGACATAATTATGGTGGGCGAAATTCGCGATTTAGAAACCGCGCAAATGGCGGTGCAAGCGGCGCTTACGGGTCACTTGGTGTTATCCACTGTGCACACTAACGATGCACCTTCAACCGTAGCACGTATGCTAGATTTGGGTATTCCCTCTTACTTAATCAATGCAACTTTGTTAGGCGTAATGGCACAGCGTTTAGTGCGCACCCTCTGCCCGCATTGCAAAGAAGAAGGGCAGATCAGTAGCGATGAATGGCAACAATTAGTTGCGCCTTGGAAAGTAAATGTTCCCGCAAAAATTTATCGCCCTGTGGGTTGTTTGGAATGTCGCAATACCGGCTATTTGGGTCGTCAAGGTTTGTATGAGATTTTAGTTTTATCAGATACGCTCAAAGAAAAAGTCACGAGCGATTGCAATATTATTGATATGCGTCGTCAAGCCATGAAAGAGGGCATGCGCACTTTACGTTTATCTGGCGCGCAAAAAATAGCAGCGGGTTTAACCACGTTGGAAGAAGTCTTACGCGTGGCACCGCCTGCAGAAAAACCGAATTAATACGCGGCTTTCTCGGTGCTTTAGGATGATTGTGAGCGATTAGCTTAAATGCGGTGATTGGGCATCAAGGTTAGATGTCATCGATTGTTAATGGCTTTCTGTTAGTATTCATTTCTTTGAACTTGGTTCGCTTATTGCCTTAGTCATGGTAAGCCCGCAAAAAAGGAGTTAATAGTGATAACTCTTGCTAATGCGCACTTTGCGGGCGCACAAAAAAAATCTATGCACTTTTATGTTGCACTGTGTTTTAGGGTCTCTGATGTATTGATTTGCCTATTTTGGAAGGGTATTTTTTATGGCCATACGCGTTGCCATTCACCATGTTACTGAATATAAATTTGACCGACTGACCTCGCTCTTCCCTCATGTATTGCGTTTGCGCCCAGCGCCACATTCACGCACAAAAATTCATAGCTATTCGTTAAAAATTGAACCTGAAAATCATTTCATTAATTGGCAGCAAGATCCCTTCGGCAATTTTCAAGCGCGATTAGTGTTTCCTGATCAATGTGAAAAATTAAAAATTTCGGTGGAAGTTGTCGCCGAGATGACTTCAATCAATCCCTTCGATTTTTTTGTTGAAGAATATGCTGAATACATTCCCTTTGAATACGACAAGCAGCTAGAGCGCGAGTTAATTCCTTATTTAGAAGTCACCGAAAAAGGAACCCAACTACTGGCGTTGGTGGAGGATGTTAAAGCCGAAATACGTCACCGTGTATTGTCAGAAAAGCCTTGGCCGGTAAATGACTTTTTAGTGCAGGTAAATCAAAAGCTGCAGCAAATGATTGGCTATGGTGTTCGCCTTGAACCCGGCATTCAAACTTGCGAAGAAACGCTTAATCTCGCGAAAGGTTCTTGCCGCGACACCGCTTGGTTGTTAGTTCAGTTATTCCGTCACTTGGGTTATGCCGCGCGTTTTGCATCGGGTTATTTGGTGCAGCTTACCTCCGATATCAAAGCGCTCGATGGCCCGAGTGGCCCCGAAAAAGATTTCACCGATTTGCATGCGTGGACAGAAATTTTTATTCCCGGTGCAGGTTGGATTGGTCTAGATCCAACATCAGGTTTGCTCGCAACTGAAGGCCATATTCCCTTGGCCTGTACCCCAGATCCTATTTCTGCTGCGCCCATTACTGGCGCAACGGGCAAGTGTGAAGTTGAGTTTGCTTACGAGAATGAAGTCTTCCGCGTACTTGAAGATCCGCGTGTTACCAAGCCCTACACCGAAGAGCAGTGGGCGACGATTAATGCGCTCGGTGCAGCGGTGGATAAAACTTTAGATGAGCAAGATGTACGCTTAACCACCGGCGGCGAACCGACCTTTGTTTCCATCGACGATATGGAATCCGAGCAGTGGAATACCGGAGCGCTAGGTGCGGATAAATTAAAACTCGCGAAAGATTTATTGCTGCGTATGCGTAAAACGTTTGCACCTTTTGGTTTGTTGCATTACGGCCAAGGTAAATGGTACCCCGGTGAAGAAATTCCACGTTGGGCGTTGGGCTGTTTTTGGCGTACTGACGGTGAGCCGCTGTGGCGTGATGAAAAATATTTAGCGCGAGTGGATAAGTCCTATAACTTTACCCATGAGAATGCGAAAAAATTTGCACAAACCCTGTGTAAAAAAATTGTCGTTAATGGTGAATTTTTAATTCCCGCCTATGAAGATGTTCTTTATTACATGTGGGCAGAGCAACAACTACCTGTAGGGGTTGATCCGCTTAAGACAGATTTAAAAGATGACTTAGAACGCCGCCGTCTCGCAAAATTGTTGTCGCGTGGTTTGAATGTTGAAACCGGTTATGTATTGCCAATTGAATGGAATTACCACCACGGCCAATGGCAGACGGGTGCATGGAAATTGCGCACAGGCGAATTGATGTTAATCCCCGGTGATTCACCCTTGGGCTTACGTTTACCGCTAAATTCTGTCGGTTTCCCTGAAAAAGAATATGACCGCTACCAACCTGAGTCAGACCCTATTGAAGAAAAACCGCCGTTAAAACCGGCGGGCAAAAACCATCAAGCTGTGCGTTTAAATTCACTTGAAATATTGGTGCAAAAATTTGCTTCGAAAAAAGCGGATCAACAGCAAACTATTTCTGAGCAAGTTGCACAAACGCAAGACGAGGCTAAAAAGAATTATTTGGAAGCGGGTTATGTGATCCGCACCGCCATGTGTTTTGAAGCGCGTGAAGGCCGCATGCATGTGTTTATGCCACCGCTGACCTATTTGGAACATTACATTGCATTGATTGAAGCGATTGAAGATGTTGCCAAAGAATTAAATATGCCAGTGGTGTTAGAAGGTTACGAGCCGCCCAAAGATTATCGCATTAAGAAATTTTTAATCACGCCAGACCCCGGTGTGATTGAAGTGAATATTCACCCAGTAAATTCTTGGCCCGAACTGGTTAACAATACCGAAGCGCTTTATGAAGACGCCCGTCAAACGCGTTTAGGCACAGAAAAATTTATGTTGGATGGCCGCCACTCAGGCACTGGCGGTGGTAATCACGTGACCTTTGGTGGTTCAACACCGGCGGATAGTCCGTTCTTGCGTCGCCCAGATTTGTTGCGCAGCCTTGTAACTTTTTGGCAGCACCATCCTGCGCTTTCCTATTTATTCTCGGGATTATTTGTCGGGCCAACCAGCCAATCGCCGCGTGTGGATGAAGGCCGCGATGAAATGCTCTATGAGTTGGAAATCGCCTTTAAAGAAATGCCAGATGGTCTGGTCGATCAACCTTGGTTGACCGATCGCTTGATGCGCAATTTGTTAATTGATATCACCGGCAATACCCATCGCGCAGAATTTTGTATCGATAAACTTTATGCGCCGGGCACCGCAAGTGGTCGTCAAGGTATTTTGGAATTTCGTGGTTTTGAAATGCCACCTCATGCGCGTATGTCGCTGGTGCAAATTTTATTATTACGCTGTTTGATCAGTCGGTTCTGGAATGCGCCCTATAAAAAACCTTTAGTGCGTTGGGGCACTTCACTGCACGATAAATTTATGTTGCCACATTATGTGTGGGAAGACATGCGTGCAGTTGTGCAAGATTTAAATGATCACGGCTACCCCTTTCAATTGGAATGGCTTGCAGCATTTGAAGAATTTCGCTTTCCACATTATGGCCGCGTACAACTCGATGATATTCAAATTGAATTGCGTTGGGCGATTGAACCTTGGCATGTGTTGGGCGAAGAAATTTCCAGCTTCGGCACTTCGCGTTATGTGGATTCTTCCATCGAACGTTTGCAAGTAAAAATCTCGGGCTTAACACCGGGGCGCTATGTGCTTGCGTGTAATGGTCGTCGTGTCTGCTTAAATGCAACCGCGAAACACGGTGAATATGTGGGCGGTGTTCGCTACCGTGCGTGGGCACCACCATCGGCGTTGCACCCTACGATTGGTGTTCATGCGCCGCTGGTGTTTGATTTAATTGATACTTGGAATGGCAAGAGCATTGGCGGTTGTACTTATCATGTCAGCCATCCCGGTGGCCGCAGTTATGATCGCTTCCCAGTGAATGCGAACGAGGCGGAATCGCGTCGTGGCAATCGCTTCTTTGATTTCAACCACACGCCAGGGCCTTTGCCGGTATCGCCTGCAGGCGAAATTCTGCGCGAGTTTTTTGAGCATAAGCATCCGCCCAGACCTATGGCTCCACCGCCAGAAGAACCGGCAGATGAGTATCCACATACCCTGGATTTAAGGAAATAAGCCCTAAATGAAACATTGGAGTCTAAAAAGAGCTAAAATGATGGCATCGCATTCAACATCAGAACTTAGAGCCTATGACTCCATATCCAGCGACCCCATATTCCGCGCTGATGGAAAATCACATTTCTAGCCAATCGCAGTCTCAGTCTCAGTCGCAATACCAATCCTCTAGTGTTGGTATTGACGAGGCTGTTACCGCTTCAGGTGAGATTCGTTCGCATTGGAAATACCTGCTTGAGAGCCTGCAAAGCCTTGGGGCGGATGCTATTGAAGAGCGCCAAAAGAAGGTTCGCCGCATTTTGCGCGACGACGGCGCGACCTACAAAATCTACGATGAGCCCAACGCAAACCAAACCTGGCAGTTGAACCCGGTTCCGCTGTTAATCAGCAGCGAAGAATGGAGTTATACCGAAACCGCCTTGGTTGAGCGCGCTGAATTATTTAACGCCTTATTGTTGGATATTTACGGCGATCGCAAATTAATTCAGCAGGGTATTATTCCACCCGAATTATTATTTTCACACGCCGGATATTTGCGCCCCTGCCATCAAGTAAAAATGCAGGGCGATCACCAATTAATTTTGCACGGTGTGGATTTAGTGCGCGGCCCCGATGGCAAAATGAAAGTCATGGCCGACCGCACGCAAGCACCATCCGGTGCGGGCTATGCGTTGGAAAATCGCACGGTAATGAACCGTGTGTTCCCCAGTTTATTTCGCGATAGTCATGTGCATCGCCTGTCATTATTTTTTGCGCGCCTGCGTCAAAAATTACACGATTTAAATCCCAACGGCGGTATTGCGCGCGTAGTGGTGTTAACACCCGGTGCCTATAACGAAACTTATTTTGAACACGCTTACCTCGCCAATTATTTAGGTTTTCAATTGGTTCAAGGCAGCGATCTCACGGTTCGCAACGGTTACGTATGGATGAAATCTCTCGACGGCTTAAAACGTGTCGATGTGATTTTGCGCCGCGTGGATGATGTGTATTGCGATCCCGTTGAATTAAAAGGCAACTCGCAATTAGGCGTACCCGGTTTATTAGAGGTTGCGCGCATGGGCAATGTGGCAATTGCGAATCCACTCGGTTCAAGCGTGTTAGAAAACCCTGCGCTCTTGCGTTATTTGCCCGCAATTTCGCGCGCTCTACTCGGTCGCGAATTGCAAATGGATTCGGTAAAAACTTGGTGGTGTGGTGATCAGGACGATTTAGAGTATGTGTGTGCAAATTTAAAAGACCTGTTGATTAAACCGACTTATCGCAAGCCTGGTTTGTACGAGGTGTACGGCGCGGATTTGGACGATACCAAGTTACTAGCTTGGCAAAATCGTATTCGTAAACATCCTTACCAATTCGCTGCGCAAGAATATGTGACCAGTGCTCATGCGCCTACGTGGCATCAAGGCGACTTTGTACCGCGCGCTTCTATTTTGCGTACCTTTGCGGTAGCCAGTGAAACGTCTTATGCCGTTTTGCCTGGCGGTTTAACGCGCGTTAACTTGGATGCGGATAAAAAAATTATCTCCAACCAGCGCGGTTCGGTGTCAAAAGATACGTGGGTATTAGCCTCAGAACCTGAAAAGCATGTCACCCTACGCACCCACGAAAATCAGCAAGCGCAAGAAGGTGTGGGCGAGTTGCCCAGCCGTGTGGTAGAAAATTTATTTTGGACAGGCCGCTATGCCGAGCGCGCAGAGTCCGCCTTACGCATGTTGCGCACTGTGTTTCTCCAGCTCAACAAAACCGAAGCACTGCCCGATGCTATTTGTCGCACGCTCTTAAAAGCAGTCACCGATGTCACTTCAACCTATCCCGGCTTTTCCAGCTTTGATAAAGCGTTGTTAAACAATCCTGAACCCGAAATGATTTCAATTATTTTGGATCAAAATCGTGTTGGCAGCGTGACTAATAATTTAATCGCCATGATTAAAGCGGCAGAGCAAGTTAAAGAACAATTGTCGAGCGATACCCAGCGCATTATCAATAATATTGGCGATGAGTTGGATGCGTTAAAGGCGAATTTAAAACCGGGGGGGCTCTCAGCGCCTGAAGAAGCGCTTGCGCCTTTAGTGACCGCATTGCTCGCCTTCGCGGGTTTAATTCACGAAAGTATGATTCGTGGCAACGGCTGGCACTTTATGGAAATGGGCCGCCGTATGGAGCGCGCCCTGCAAATTGTGAGCGGCTTGCGCTCTATGCTCACCAGCAAATTTGAAGATATTGAACAAGAAGTCTTAGTGGAAACCGCGCTCTTGTGCGGCGAAGCATTAATTTCATATCGCCGCCGCTACCAAAGTGGCGTGAATATCGAAAATGGTTTGGAAATGATTTTGCTCAATGCCAACAACCCGCGCTCCTTGTTGTTTCAAGTTGAAGAGTTGGCAATGCACTTTGCCGATTTGCCGGGCAATAAAGAAACGCTGAATGCAGAGAACAAATTTTTGTTAGAGGCCATTACGGCACTTAAGTTGAGCGATGTAAAAGATTTAGCCAAAGCTGAAACGGGTGTACGTCAAGATTTAGATCAGCTTCTCGCACGGGTCCAATATTTAATTGGCGCTGCGGCCAAGGCTATTAGCCAGCGTTATTTTGATCACGCGCAGGGGCCGCAATTGTTGGTTAAAAATGCCGAGTGGCAAGATCATCTTTGATGTGCCTGATTATGTATTGCATCGTGTAGGAGCGACTTTAGTCGCGAAGCACTCAATATTCGCGACTAAAGTCGCTCCTACAATATTTGCTTAATATGAGTAAGTGTTCATTATGAAATATCGGATTCAGCATAGCACTTGCTATAAATACGCATTGTCTGTGAGTAATTGTTACAACGTTGCCTATGTATTACCGCGCAATACCGCAACGCAACAGGTGGATTCGATAGATATAAAAATATCGCCCATGGCCACCACCCACAACACGCGTACCGATTGTTTCGGTAATCAATTTCTGCAATTCTCCATTGAAAAAGACCACCGCGAATTAGAACTCAGCATTACTAGCATTATTGATGTTAAAGATGTTGAAGCCAATATTAATCTCGATTTCGGCAACCCTTGCAGCTATGTAAAATACTTATTGGAAAATACCAAAAGTATTGATTGCGTGAATGCGCGCGAATTTATATTGGATTCGCTCATGGTGCAATCCCAACAATATTTAGCAGATTATGCTGCGCCTTCGTTTGCAGAAGATCGCCCCTTTCTATCCGCCGTTATGGATTTAACTCAGCGAATTTTTACTGACTTTACCTATGACCCCGAATTTTCAGATATAGCAACTCCCTTGGCAGAAGTGTTCAAACACAAACGCGGTGTGTGCCAAGATTTTGCGCACTTCGCCATTGGCTGCTTGCGCTCACTT
>Ga0116157_10001151_pt1 | contig 26769 bp, 22 predicted proteins | sample AD_UKC048_MetaG_FD_89882 | JGI IMG/M metagenome (GOLD analysis project Ga0116157, IMG submission 89882) | Active sludge microbial communities of municipal wastewater-treating anaerobic digesters from USA - AD_UKC048_MetaG | ecosystem: Engineered > Bioreactor > Anaerobic > Digestate | place: USA... | reverse complement strand
CAGCAAACCGAGCAGATCACCTGACTGTAGGGACACATCAGGGGCCACGGTGTCGCTTGTTGAGCCGTGGTGGGCCGGTTTGCCGACCCTCGGACGTTTCGGTCGCGAATCGAAATCTCCTGCTCGCGAGCCCTGATCGTTGGGCTCTGATTCTCAGCATCCCAGGCTGACCCCCTGCACGGGTCGCCCGCTCGCGGCATTGACGATCACCAGGTTCACCCGCCGTGGGTGAACCGCTGACCCAGCCGCTCGTGCTGGACTGAAGGTGAGGGTGCTTGCCGTTTCGAAGTCCGTCGTCCAGATCGGTACGGACTTGTACTCGCGGACAACGAAATCATGTGTCAGGGTGGTGCCCTGGTTCTCTCCGGATTTCACGGCTGACACAAGCCGATCTTCGGTGACTGTCCAGTAGGCCGCGAGGCGTTTCGGGGTGCCTGCTCCTGGTTGCAGCAGGGCGGTGTAGCGCTCGCCTTCACGGGTCAGCAGGACCCGCAGCGGAGACGCCACCGCCGCTCCGGCCATCGGCGGGCCCTCGTCCCGCCACTGCCGGCTGTCGACGCCGTTGATCGTGATCTGCGGCGTGTAGCTGAACCGAGAGCCGTTCACCGCCCGCTGCTGGGACTGTCGCTCGGTGTGCGCCGGGCTGCCGAAGGGGTCCTTCCAGCCAAGATGGTCCCAGTAGTCGACATGGAAGGCGAGTGCGATGACCTCGGGCTGTGAACCCCATTGCGACAGCCAGCGGTCGGCGGGCGGGCAGGAATTGCAGCCTTCCGAGGTGTAGAGCTCGATGACCATGGGTGCGTTGGCTCCACTGCGTGCGGAGCAACTAGCGAGGGGCTCGGCAGTCCTTGCTGCGTCCGGCAGGCCGCCCGCAGCCAGCGCTGCAACGAGCCAACGCGCGGAGTGCGGCCACAGGCGCCTGGCTTGGCCGCGTTGTTGCTTCGATGGTGGTGGCGTGGGCTTCATGGCAATTTCCCGTGGATTGACCGTCCCCCTTGGTCGGGCAGTGTCGAGAGATCCTTACCGTGGCGACCTCCTGCGCTGCATGGCGGTGAGCACCGAACCAACGTCAAGCCGTGCCCTATGCTGCATGGCTGCCGTGGCCGCTCACGTCCCTTTACGCTGTCGGGCCAGATCCAGCCACTTATCACATCGGATCGTTCACTTGCCTGATTCACATCGGATATCCCCACCCTCCGTCGCCATCCTGGGCGGGGGGCCGGCCGGTCTCATGGCGGCTGAAGTGCTGGCGTCTGCCGGGGCTTTGGTGGACTTGTACGACGCCATGCCGTCGGTGGGCCGCAAGTTCCTGCTGGCCGGAAGGGGCGGGTTGAACCTGACTCATTCCGAAGCCGCCGAGCACTTCGCCGCCCGGTATGGCGAGCGACGTGCACCGATCGAGTCGATGTTCCGCCGATTCGGTCCTGCCGAATTGCGTGCCTGGGCGCAGGGCCTGGGAATTTCCACTTTCGTCGGCAGCTCGGGCCGGGTCTTCCCGACCGATCTGAAGGCTGCCCCGCTGCTGAGAGCCTGGCTGCATCGCCTGCGCGAACTGGGCGTGCGCTTTCACATGAGGCACCGCTGGGTCGGCTGGCCCGAGGGCGGCGCGGCGGATGCACCGGTCGCGCTGGCCTTCGAGACACCGGCCGGCCAGCGGACCGTGCGGGCCGACGCGGTGCTGCTGGCGCTCGGTGGCGCGAGCTGGTCGCGCCTTGGATCCGACGGTGCCTGGGTGCCGTGGCTGCGCTCGCGCGGTGTCGAACTGGCTCCGCTGCGGCCATCGAACTGCGGGTTCGACGTGGCGCGCTTCGATGCGGGAGGCATCGAGCAGTCCGGCTGGAGCGAGCACTTTCGGAGTCGCCATGCGGGTGCACCGGTCAAGAACGTCGCGCTCGGCTGCGCCGGTCCGGCTGGCCGCATGTTCGCGCAGGCCGGCGAGTTCGTCGTGACCGAAGGCGGCGTCGAGGGCAGCCTGATCTATGCCGCGTCTGCCGGGCTGCGTGATGCCATCGCTTCCGATGGCCGCGCGGTGGCGCACATCGATCTGCTGCCCGGTCGCAGCGCCGAATGGGTGGTGCGCGAGGTGGCGCACCCACGCGGGTCGAGATCGCTGTCCACGCACCTGAAGGGCCGGCTGGGAATCGATGGGGTCAAGGCCGCGCTGCTTCACGAGCTGTTGCCCCGGGAGGCGATGGCCGATCCCGCACGGCTCGCGGCGTCCATCAAGGCGCTGCCGCTGACCGTGACTGCGCCGCGCCCGATCGACGAGGCCATCAGCACCGCCGGCGGTGTGCGCTTCGAGGCGCTGGACGATCAGGGCATGCTGCTGGCGCTGCCCGGCGTGTTCTGTGCTGGCGAGATGCTCGACTGGGAGGCGCCGACCGGGGGCTATCTGCTGACCGCCAGCCTGGCCAGCGGCGTGTGGGCCGGTCACGGTCTGTTGCAGTACCTGACGGCGCGGCGCTGAACCAACCCACCCCTGTGGCACACTGCGCCGCCCCGGGCCTCGAGCCCGCGTCGGCCCTGGCGCGAGCCCGCTGTTCTCAGCCGGTTTCCGCACCCGATCCCACCCCCGCTTCCACCCGTTCGACGGGTCCCACGCCTTGAACAAGATCCTGCTGCAAATCGCTACCGAACTGAAGGTTCGGCCCGCCCAGGTCAACGCTGCCGTCGAACTGCTCGACGGAGGCGCGACGGTGCCGTTCATCGCGCGCTATCGCAAGGAGGCCACCGACAACCTGGACGACATCCAGTTGCGGGAACTCGAGGCGCGGCTGTCTTATCTGCGCGAGCTGGAAGAGCGCCGGGAGGCGGTGCTGAAGAGCATCGAGGAGCAGGGCAAGCTGACACCCGAATTGCGTGCGTCGATCGAGGCTGCGCCGACCAAGCAGGAGCTCGAGGACCTTTATCTGCCGTTCAAGCAGAAGCGCCGCACCAAGGCCATGATCGCCCGCGAAGCCGGCCTCGAGCCACTGGCCGACAAGCTGTTTGCCGATCCGACGCTCGATCCGCTGGCCGAGGCGGCCGCCTTCCTCAATGCAGACGGTGGGTTCGCCGATGCCTTCGCCGTGCTCGATGGGGTGCGCGACATCCTGTCAGAGCGCTGGGCAGAGGATGCGGTGCTGGTGGGCAAGCTGCGCGAGTGGCTGTGGTCCGAGGGCCAGCTGCAGAGCAGGCTGCTCGACGGCAAGGATGCCAACCACCCCGACACGGCGAAGTTCCGCGACTACTTCGACTACGCCGAGCCGATCCGCAACGTGCCGTCGCATCGTGCGCTCGCGGTGTTTCGCGGTCGCACACTCGAACTGCTCGATGCCAAGCTGGTGCTCGACGAGGCGCCGTCTGCGGTCGCTCCGCCCACAGTTGGCAAGGCGGCGCCGGTGGTGTCGCTGGCCGAAGGCCGCATCGCGGTGCACCTGGGCTGGAGCCATGCGAAGCGACCGGCCGATGACCTGATCCGCAAGTGCATCGCGTGGTGCTGGAAGGTCAAGCTGAGCCTGAGCCTCGAACGTGATCTGTTCAGCCGCCTGCGGGAATCCGCCGAGCAGGTGGCCATCAAGGTGTTTGCAGAGAACCTGCGCGACCTGTTGCTTGCCGCTCCCGCCGGGCCACGCGTCGTGATGGGCCTGGACCCGGGGATCCGCACTGGCTGCAAGGTCGCGGTGGTCGATGCCACCGGCAAGGTGCTGGCCACCGAAACCATCTATCCACTGGAGCCGCGTCGCGACTGGGAGGGTTCGCTGCACACCCTCGGTCGGCTGTGCGCGACGCATGGCGTCGACCTGATCGCGATCGGCAACGGCACCGGCAGCCGCGAAACCGACAAGCTGGCGTCCGAGTTGATCCAGCGGCTGCACAAGATCGCCCCGGATCGCACGGTGATCAAGGTGGTTGTCAGCGAAGCGGGCGCCTCGGTCTACAGCGCCAGCGAATACGCCAGCAAGGAGCTGCCGGATCTCGACGTGAGCCTGCGCGGCGCGGTCAGCATCGCGCGGCGATTGCAGGATCCACTGGCCGAACTGGTGAAGATCGAGCCGAAGAGCATCGGCGTGGGCCAGTACCAGCACGACGTCAACCAGAGCGACCTGGCGAAGAGCCTGAATGCGGTCATAGAGGACTGCGTGAACTCGGTCGGCGTCGATGTGAACACGGCGTCGGCGCCGCTGCTGTCGCGCGTGTCCGGACTCAGCGGTGCGGTCGCTTCCGGCATCGTGCGCTGGCGCGATGCGCACGGGGCCTTTCGCAACCGGCAGCAACTGCTCGACGTGGCCGGCCTCGGCGCCAAGACGTTCGAGCAGAGCGCGGGTTTCCTGCGAGTGCGCGACGGCGACAACCCGCTGGACCAGTCGGGCGTCCACCCGGAGACCTACCCGGTGGTCGAACGCATCCTGGCCGCGGTGAAGAGGCCGGCCGCTGAGGTGATGGGCCGCAGCGACGTGATACGCGCGTTGAAGCCCGAGGCGTTCGCCGACGAGCGATTCGGCGCGATCACCGTCAAGGACATCCTGGCCGAGCTCGAAAAGCCGGGACGCGACCCGCGCCCCGATTTCAAGGTGGCGAAGCTGACCGACGGGATCGAGGACATCAAGGACCTGCAGCCGGGCATGACGCTGGAGGGCACGATCAGCAACGTTGCGCAGTTCGGCGCTTTCGTCGATCTGGGTGTCCATCAGGACGGGTTGATCCACGTGAGCCAGCTCGCGAACAAGTTCGTGAGCGACGCGCGTGAGGTCGTGAAGACCGGTGACGTGGTCAAGGTCAAGGTGCTCGAGGTCGATCTGTCTCGCCAGCGGATCTCGCTGACGATGAAACTCGATGCGGTGCCCGCCGAGCGAGGCGCCAGGGAGGGCTCCGGTGCCGGCAACCGTTTCCAGCCTGCAGGACGCGGTGACCGGCCTCGTTCAGGGGGGGCGTCATCGCCACCGGCTGATGGCGCGATGGCAGCGGCCTTCGCCAAGTTGCAGACGCGACGCTGAGCTGCGGTTGCTTCTGAAGAGCGTCCAGGGTTGACGGCGAGACATTGACCGTTGTCTGGCGCCCGCAGGGTGCATCCAGAAACGCGATTCGCTCGTATGGGGTCGGTAGCGCGATCCGGCGGCCCTCCGTCGGTGCGCCTCGCCGCAGCGCGACACATCGGTGTGGCGAGGCGAAGTCCACAACCCCACGAGGCTCGAACCATGAATACAACCCTGCTGCCATCCAACCGCCTGCTGCCGGTCATCGGCGCGCTGGCCGCGACCTGCGGCCTGGCCTGTGTGCTCCCGGCGCACGCGTCCAGTCACCGTGAAGCGCCGTCGATCACGTCCACGCCCAAGGTGGATGCGACCGATTTCTACATGTTCAACAGCTACGAGGCCGGACGCGGCGCCTATGTGTCGCTGATGGCCAACTACGTGCCGCTGCAGGATCCGTACGGCGGCCCGAACTATTTCTCGCTCGACCCGAATGCGCTGTACGAGATCCACATCGACAACAACGGCAACGGGGTCGAGGACATCACTTTCCAGTTCCGATTCAAGAACACCCTGAAGGGCATCACGCTGCCGATCGGCAGCGCCAATGTGGCGATCCCGCTGATCCAGTCCGGCGGTGTGTCGGGCCCGGCCGCGGCCGCGCTGAACCTCAACGAGACGTTCACCGTCGAGATCGTGCGCGGCGACCGCCGCAAGGGCAGCAAGGCGTCGATCACCAATGCGGCTGGCGGCTCGGCCACCTTCAACAAGCCGGTCGACAACATCGGCTCCAAGACGATCGGCGATTACAACGCCTATGCGGCTCAGCATGTCTACGCGGTCAACATCCCCGGCTGTGCTGTGCCGGGGAGGTTGTTCGTGGGCCAGCGCAAGGACCCGTTCGCGGTCAACCTGGGCACGATCTTCGATCTGGTGAATGCGCCACTCGCCGTCGTCAGCAACCCCGCCAACATCGGCGCGGCTGGTGCTGGAGACCTGGCCGACAAGAACGTCACGACGCTGGCCATCGAGGTGGCCAAGGACTGCCTGACCGCCAGGCCGTCCAGCGACAGCACGTACGACCCGGTGATCGGTGGATGGACCACCGCCAGCCTGCGCCAGGGCAGTCTGTTGAACCCGAATCCGAAATCCGGCCATGGCACCGCCTCCATTTCGGGGGGAGCCTGGACGCAGGTCTCGCGGCTGGGCAGCCCGCTGGTCAACGAGGTGGTGATCGGTCTTCCCGACAAGGACAGGTTCAACGCCTCGAAGCCTTCGGGCGATCTGCAGTTCGCGACCTATGTGACCAACCCGACACTGCCGGCACTGCTGGGCGTTGCACTGGCAGGCGACATCGCTGCGGTGGCGCCGACCAACCTGCCACGCACCGATCTGCTCAACGTGTTCCTGACCGGTCTGGCCGGCGTCAACAAACCGAAGGGCACGGTGACCCCGGCTGAAATGCTGCGCCTGAATACCGCGATTCCCGCGGTGCCGTTCGCGAGCCAGAACCGCCTGGGTGTGGCGGGTGAACTGCTGCGCGTTGGCGGCGCGGCCAACCTCGGATCTGCGGTCGACCTGGCCGGTTACCCCAACGGTCGCCGACCGAAGGATGACGTGGTCGACATCTCATTGATCGCGGTGGCTGGCGCGCTGTGCGTGGCCAACAGCAACGGCGTGATCGCCAATCTGGGGGCAGCGGACAACAACAACGTTCTGGGACTGAACAGCTTCACGATTCCGGGCTCCACGCCAACGGTACTGTCGTCCGAATGCCGCCTTGGCAAGGTGCCGCTGGGTGCCACGTCGACCGCACTGCACGATGCGGTGGATCAGGCGGCGGTCACGTTCAGCGATTCGTTCCCGTACTTCACGAAGCCGCTGCCTGGCGCCGGCTCGAACTGAGGGGAGCATCATGACCAAGCAATCGATATTCTTGGGCAGTTGTGTGGCCCTGCTGCTGTCGGCTTGCGGCGGTGGAGGTGGCGGTGACAGCACGCCGCCCGTCACCGAAGCGGTGCCCTCCGCGGCTGCGGCCGACAGCGAGGCCGCCACGCAGTACCTGGTCCAGTTGACGGAGACGGCGCCGGCCAGTACTGACCGGATCGAACCGATCACCGACTTGCCTGACAAACTCGCCGCCGACGACACTGCAGAGCCCAGGTCGGTTCCGTAACGCCATCCGTTGGCGAGACCGTCGACGACGCGGCGCCCTGGCCGACATTGCAGGGCGCCGGTTTCGTCGGCAACTCAGGTGGAGCACGAATGATGAGCGGTAGGTCTGCAGTTCATGCCGCGTGGTGGTTTGCCATCGGTGTGGCGGCGTGGGCATCTCCTGTTGGCGGGTGGGCCGAAGTGGTGAGTCCGACGCGCGACAGCGAAGTCGTCGAGGTGCTGCCGTCCGGTGGTGCCGGTGCCGAAGAGCGGCGATTGCGGCGGCTGTGGGTGAACCAGCCCACCGACGCGGTGACCGCGGTTTCGCTGGCCCGGCGCTACCTTTCGCGGGCGCGCGAGCAGGGCGATCCGCGCCATGCCGGTCAGGCGCTGGCGGTGCTGCAGCACTGGCCCGACGCGCGAACGGCGCCCGACGAGGTGCTGCTGCTGCAGGCCACGCTGCAGCAGTACCTGCACGAGTTCGATGTCTCGGCTGGGCACCTGGAACTGCTGGTCGCGCGCCGCCCCGAACACGCGCAAGCCTGGCTGACGCTGGCGACGGTGCGGCGTGTCCAGGGCCGCTACGCCGACTCCGACGCTGCGTGCCGGGGCCTGCAGGCCGCAGGCGTGCGACTCGAGAGCCAGGCCTGCCTGGCCGAGAACCAGAGCTTGCGCGGCGACTTCGATGCCGCACGCAACAGCCTGCGGCAGCTGCTCGCCGCGCCGCGGTTGCCGGCCTCGACCCGCTCTTGGCTGCTGACCACGCTGGCCGAAGTCGAGCAGCGGGCCGGAAGGCCAGACATCGCCGAGTCGACGTTCAAGCAGGCCTTGGCGGTGGAGTCGGGCGGCTACACGCTGCTGACCTACACGGATTTCCTCATGGACCTGCAGCGCGATGCCGAGGCGCTGGCACTGCTGACGCCGCAGCCGCGCACGGATGCCGTGCTGCTGCGCCTGGCGATTGCCGGCATGCGCCTGAAATCGCCCGGTGCCGCCGCGGACGCGCGCCAGGTGCGCGACACGATCGCGCAGGCCAACCTGAGACCCGATGCGCGGGGAACACACGCTCGTGAACAGGCGATGTTCGCGCTGGAGGTCGAGGCCATGCCGGTAGCAGCGCTGGTGCTGGCCCGCGAGAACGTGCGCAGGCAGCGTGAACCGCTGGATCTGCTGGTGCTGGCGCGTGCTGCTCGCGCTGCCGGCGACCAGATCGCGATCCGCGAAGTCGATCAGCTTCGCAGGGAAATGGGTCTTCGTGATCGGCGCCTCGATGCATTGCTCTGACTTCATGCGAGCAGCCCGCCACGGGATGCTGCTGTGTTGCGTCTGGCTGGCCGCCCCGGCACTCGCTCACAAGGGCAGCGACGGCTACATCCAGCTGAAGCTCGATGCCACGGCCTCGGTGTTGCGTGTCGATCTCGCGCTGCGCGATCTCGATGCGGTACTCGACATCGATGCGGATGCGGACGGCAATCTGACTTGGGGCGAGATCCGTGCGACGTGGCCCGCCATCGACCGCTACATCTCTGCCCGCGTGCAGGTCGATGGCTGTCGGTGGACGTCGGCCGCGCGAGCGCTCGAACGTCGCGCCGACGGGGTCTATGCGGCATTGACCTGGTCGGGGTCCTGCACATCTGCTGCCGTGCCGCCGGTGATCCGCTATGTCGCGCTGCGCGAGATCGACCCGACGCACCGCGCCATCGCGAAGATCGAGCGACCGGGTTCTGAAGCCGAGGTGCGGGTGCTCGACCCGACGCGATCGATCGCTCCGATATCCGCGGTCGAATCTTCGGCTGACCGCTCGGGGGCGATCGACTCGATCCTTTCGCCGGTAGCCGCGGGCAACCCGGTGGCTGCAAGCGCAGGGGTTGCCTCTGCCGTGGCAGGAGTGTCCGAATCGCCCCAGGTCCCCGGTCCTGCAACGGCGGGGTTCGTCGAGGAGGGCGTGCGTCACATCCTGACCGGCTACGACCACATGCTGTTCCTGCTGTGCCTGCTGCTGCCTGCGGTGATGCGACGCACGCCGTCGGGCTGGCAGCCGGTCGAACGACTGAGCCAGGCCGTCGTGCCGGTGGCCGTGGTCGTCACCGCGTTCACGGTGGCGCACTCCGTGACGCTGACCCTGGCGGGTCTGAAGCTTTTGTCGCTGCCGTCGTCGTTCATCGAGCCGGCGATCGCGGTGACGATCATCCTGGCTGCCATCGACAATGTGCGGCCCATCTTTCGTGGACGCCGGGCCCTCGTGACCTTCTGCTTCGGGCTGATACACGGGTTCGGCTTTGCCGGTGTGCTCGGCGAACTGGACCTGCCGGCCGGGCAGTTTGCCTGGGCGCTGTTCCAGTTCAACCTGGGCATCGAGATGGGCCAGTTGTTCGTGGTTTCGATCGCCGTGAGTTGCCTGTTCCTGTTCCGCCGGAACGGGCTGTACCCGCGCTGGATCATCCAGGGCGGATCGGCGGCGGCGATCTGCGTCGGGGCGCTGTGGCTGATCGAACGCAGCGCTGACGTGTCGATACCGGGCTTCTGAGTCGAGTCGATCTCGATGAATCACGCCCGGAACCCCGGGCGCAGCCAATCGCCGTGGCCTAAAATGCAGGGTTGACTTCGACATCGAAGCGCGGTTCGGCACCGCGCTTTTTTGTTTCGAGTGCCGCCGTCGATCGGGTCGGTTTCGGCCAGTCCGACCCGACGGCGTCCTGCGTTTCCCTGGAGCTTTCATGATCTCGATTCAATTGCCCGACGGTTCCAAGCGCGAATTTCCTGGCCCGGTGACGGTGGCCGAGGTCGCCGCGTCGATCGGCGCCGGCCTTGCCAAGGCCGCGCTTGCGGGGCGTGTCGGCAGCGGTACCGAGTCTCGTGTGGTCGACACCAGTCACCTGATCGATCGCGACACGGTGCTCGCGATCGTCACCGACAAGGATGCCGATGGCCTCGAGGTGATTCGTCATTCGACGGCGCACTTGCTGGCGTACGCGGTGAAGGAACTGTTCCCGGACGCGCAGGTGACCATCGGCCCGGTGATCGAGAACGGTTTCTTCTACGATTTCTCGTACAAGCGCCCATTCACGCCCGAGGACCTGGCGGCGATCGAGTCCAGGATGACCGAACTCGCGAAGAAGGACGAGAAGGTCGAGCGCCGCGTGCTGCCGCGTGACGAGGCCGTGGCGTACTTCAAGGGGATCGGCGAGGCCTACAAGGCCGAGATCATCGCGAGCATTCCGGCCGATCAGGATGTGTCGCTTTACCGCGAGGGCAAGTTCGAGGACCTGTGCCGCGGTCCCCATGTGCCCAGCACCGGCAAGCTCAGGCACTTCAAGCTGATGAAGGTGGCAGGAGCCTACTGGCGCGGCGACCACCGCAACGAGATGCTCCAGCGCATCTACGGCACGGCCTGGGCGACCAAGGACGAACTGCAGCAGCACCTGCACATGCTCGAAGAGGCAGAGAAGCGCGACCACCGCAAGCTCGGACGCGAACTCGATCTGTTTCACATCGACGAGCACGCACCGGGTCTGGTGTTCTGGCACCCGAAGGGCTGGACGATCTGGCAGCAGGTCGAGCAGTACATGCGCTCGGTCTATCGCAACAACGGCTACCAGGAGGTCAAGGGGCCGCAGGTGCTCGACCAGGGCTTGTGGGAGAAGACCGGCCACTGGGACAAGTACCGCGAGAACATGTTCACCACCGAGAGCGAGAAGCGCGAGTACGCGCTCAAGCCGATGAACTGCCCGGGGCACATCCTGATCTTCCGACAGGGCATCAAGAGCTACCGCGACCTGCCGCTGCGCCTTGGCGAATTCGGTCAATGCCACCGCAACGAACCCAGCGGGTCGCTGCACGGGATCATGCGGGTGCGCGGCTTCACGCAGGACGACGGCCACATCTTCTGCACCGAGGATCAGATCCTCGACGAATGCACCGCGTTCACCACGCTGCTGCAGAAGGTCTATGCCGACTTCGGCTTCACGGACATCATCTACAAGGTGGCGACCCGGCCCGAGAAGCGGATCGGATCGGATGCGCTCTGGGACAAGGCCGAGTTCGCGCTGATGGAAAGCCTGCGCCGTTCAGGCTGCGAGTTCGTCGTCACCCCGGGCGAAGGTGCGTTCTACGGGCCGAAGATCGAGTACACGCTGAAGGACGCGATCGGCCGTCAGTGGCAGTGCGGCACGATCCAGGTCGACCCCAACATGCCCGAGCGCCTCGGTGCCGAATACGTCACCGAGTCAGGTGAACGCGCCACCCCGATGGTGCTGCACCGTGCGATCGTCGGCAGCCTCGAACGCTTCATCGGCATCCTGCTCGAGCAGCACGCCGGTGCGCTGCCGGCCTGGCTGGCTCCGGTGCAGGTCGTGGTCACCCCGATCAGTGACGGGCAGGCCGATTACGCACGCGATGCGGCGAAAGCGCTTCAAAAACAAGGAGTTAGAGTAGTCACTGATTTGCGGAACGAGAAAATAACCTATAAAATCCGCGAGCATTCAATGCAGAAGGTTCCGTACATCCTCGTCGTTGGTGACAAGGAAAAGGCAAACGGGGCCGTTGCGGTGCGCGCCCGGGGAAATCAAGACCTCGGTGTCATGTCGCTGGAAGACTTCTCCTCGAAGTTGGCTGGCGACATCGCTCAAAAAGCGTGATCTCTCCTGCCATCGGCAGGAGTGCCAAGCCCTTTGACCGACCGGTGCGTGCAATTCTTGTGTTTGGATTTCTGTGCCTTGGAATCCCTTGAAAGGTTTTGACCATCGCTACTTTTGCTGACCGCCGTACCCCCAATGCCGAGCGCAAGCACCGGCTGAACCGGGAGATCATGGCAACCGAAGTCCGGTTGAACGGTGTGGAAAACGAGCCGCTGGGCATCGTGAGTACCCTTGAGGCGCTGCGCATGGCAGGCGAACTGGACGTCGATCTTGTCGAGATCGCAGCCACCGCCGAGCCTCCGGTCTGCCGCTTGATGGACTACGGCAAGTTCAAGTACCAGGAGCAGAAGCGGGCGGCCGAAGCCAAGTCGAAGCAGAAGGTGATCGAGGTCAAGGAAGTCAAGTTCCGGCCGGGCACCGACGAGGGTGACTACCAGATCAAGATGCGCAACCTGCGCCGCTTCATCGAGGAAGACGGCGACAAGGGCAAGGTCACATTGCGTTATCGCGGTCGGGAAATCACCCACCAGGACATCGGAATGCGACTGCTCGAGCGCATCCGCGATGAGTTGGCCGATGTGTCGGTGGTCGAGAACATGCCCAAGCTCGAAGGGCGGCAGATGATCATGGTTTTGGGGCCGAAGCGTAAGAGCTGAGGTCCCGCAGTCGCCTCGGCGACTGAAGGAATGCAACGCTGCGGTCTGGTCGCCGTGGTGTTGTCAGAAGCGACTGCAGGCCTACAAGACGGTACGTGTCGTGCCGGCGCCTGCAGCAGCAACTTAAAAGGAGCAGTCATGCCCAAAATGAAGACCAAGAGCAGCGCGAAGAAGCGGTTTCGCGTTCGCCCGGGTGGCACCGTCAAGCGGGGCCAGGCGTTCAAGCGCCACATCCTCACCAAGAAGTCCACGAAAGTGAAGCGCCACCTGCGTGGTGCGACTGCCGTGCACGAGACCGACACGGGGCGCATCAAGCAGATGATGCCCTTCGCCGGCCTTTAATTGACTGAAGGAGAAATCGCATGCCTCGCGTCAAACGTGGTGTAACAGCCCGTGCCCGTCACAAGAAGATCATCGCCCTTGCCAAGGGTTACCGCGGCCGCCGCAAGAACGTGTTCCGCATTGCCAAGCAAGCAGTCATGCGCGCTGGGCAATACGCATACCGTGATCGCCGCACCAAGAAGCGCGTGTTCCGCAATCTGTGGATCGCCCGCATCAACGCCGGCAGCCGCAGCCATGGCGTCACCTACAGCAAGTTCATGGCCGGCCTGAAGAAGTTGTCGATCGAGATCGACCGCAAGGTGCTCGCCGACATGGCTGTGCACGATCCTGTCGCATTCGGCAGCATCGTCGCGAAGGTGAAGGCCCAGCTCGCTTGACCGCCTCGACCTGTCCTCGGGCTTCGGCCTGAGGCAGCGCGGCACCCCGGCGGCGGCTTCGTTGTCGGGGGCAAGTCCCTCAAGGCCGACCTCGTGTTCGGCCTTTTTTGTTGCGGTTCCGTTTGAACCCAGACCTCCTCCCGATGAACGACCTCGAACCCCTGGTGCAAGAAGCGCAGCGCGACTTTGCGCAAGCCGCCACGCCGGCCGATCTGGAAAATGCGAAGGCGCGCTATCTGGGCAAGTCCGGTCGCCTCACCGATCAACTGAAGGCCCTCGCTGCACTGTCTGCCGATGACAAGAAGGCCCGCGGCGCGCTGATCAATGCCGCCAAGCAGCAAGTCGAGGCGGCGCTGAATGCGCGCCGCCAGGCACTGGCCGATGCCGAACTCGACGCCCAGCTCCAGTCCGAAGCGCTGGACGTCACATTGCCGGGGCGCCATCGCGGCACCGGCGGTCTGCACCCCGTGTCGCGCACCATGGAGCGCATCGAGGCGATCTTCGGGTCGATGGGTTTCGATGTGGCCGAAGGCCCCGAGATCGAGACGGACTGGTACAGCTTCACTGCGCTGAACAACCCCGAGAACCATCCTGCGCGTTCGATGCAGGACACCTTCTACGTCGACATGAAGGATGCTGAAGGCCGCTGGCTCAACCTGCGTCCGCACACGTCCCCGATGCAGGTTCGCTACGCGCGGGCTCATGCGGAGAAGCATCGCGGCCAGGACCCGATGCCCGAGATCCGCGTCATCGCGCCGGGGCGGACCTATCGCGTCGACAGCGATGCGACGCATTCGCCGATGTTTCACCAGTGCGAGGGGCTTTGGATCGGCGAGAACGTCAGCTTCAAGGACCTGAAGGTTGTCTTCACCGACTTCTTCCGCACGTTCTTCGAGACCGACGACCTGCAACTGCGTTTCCGGCCGTCGTTCTTTCCGTTCACCGAACCATCGGCCGAGGTCGACATCGCGTTTGCCAGCGGACCGCTGAAGGGTCGTTGGCTCGAGGTGGCAGGCTCGGGCCAGGTGCATCCGAACGTCGTGCGCAACTACGGCCTCGACCCCGAGCGGCACCTCGGCTTCGCCTTCGGCATGGGCCCTGATCGACTCACCATGCTGCGCTACGGTGTGAGCGACCTGCGTCTGTTCTTCGATGGCGATCTGCGCTTCCTTTCGCAGTTCAAGTAAGACCTCACCAGAAGATCCCACCCGAAGGTTCACGCGATGCAATTTCCCGAGTCGTGGTTGCGCGAGTTCTGCAACCCGCCCCTGAACACCGCCGAATTGGCCGATCTGCTGACGATGGCCGGCATGGAGGTCGAAGATCTGCGCCTGGCCGCGCCGCCGTTCACGGGCGTGGTCGTCGGCGAGGTGCTGTCTGTCGAACGCCATCCTGATGCCGATCGCCTCAACGTCTGTCAGGTCGACGTCGGTGCAGCTTCGCCGCTGAACATCGTCTGCGGAGCGCCGAACGTGCGTGCGGGCATCAAGGTGCCGTGCGCGATGGTCGGCGCCGAGCTGCCACCCGCGGACGACAAGATCAGTGTCGAACCCTTCCGTATCAAGCTCGGAAAGCTGCGCGGAGTCGAGAGCCAGGGAATGCTGTGCTCGGCGCGCGAGCTGAAGCTGTCCGACGAAGCCAGCGGCCTGCTGGTCCTGGCGCCTGACGCCCTGGTCGGCTGCAGCATCCGCGAGCATCTGCTGCTCGACGACACGCTGTTCACGCTGAAGCTGACCCCGAATCTCGGTCATGTGCTGAGCGTCTACGGCGTCGCCCGGGAAGTGGCTGCGCTGACCGGTTCGCCGCTGCTGCAGCCGATGTTCCCGAAGGCCCGCGTCGAGTCGACGCACGTGCTGAAGGTGAGCATCGATGCCCCTGACCTGTGTGGGCGTTTCTCCGGCCGCATCGTGCGGCAGGTCAATCCGAAGGCCACCACGCCGGCGTGGATGGTTGATCGCCTGGCTCGCTGCGGCCAGCGTTCGGTGAGCCCGCTGGTCGACATCTCCAACTACGTGATGTTCGAGTTCGGCCGGCCCTCGCACATCTTCGATCTGGACAAGATCCATGGCAGCTTGCAGGTTCGCTGGGGTCGGGCGGGCGAAGCCTTGAAGCTGCTCAACGGCAATACCATCGAGGTCGACGAGAAGGTCGGCGTGATTGCCGATGAGCAGGCCGTCGAATCGCTGGCCGGCATCATGGGTGGCGACGCGACGGCCGTGTCAGACGACACGCGGAACATCTACGTCGAAGCGGCGTTCTGGTGGCCCGAGGCGGTTGCGGGTCGCTCGCGCCGCTACAACTTCTCCACCGATGCCGGTCACCGATTCGAGCGTGGCGTCGATCCTGCGACCACCGTCGAGCACATCGAACGCCTGACGCAACTGATCACCGACATCTGCGGCACGCCCGGGACCGTTTGCGGCCCGATCGACGATCAGGTGCTTTCGCTGCCGGCCGCCACGCCGGTGGCCCTGCGCATCGAGCGCGCAGTCAAGGTGATCGGCATGCCACTGACGCAGGCGCAGTGCGCAGGCGTGATGCAGCGGCTGGGCCTGGCCTGCACCGAAACGCCCGGGGTGCTCACGGTGACTCCACCGAGCTGGCGCTTCGACCTGCAGATCGAGGAAGACCTGATCGAGGAAGTGATCCGCGTCATCGGCTTCAACACCTTGCCCGACACCGCGCCGCGCGCGCCCGTGACGGCCCGTGTGCGGCCCGAAGCGCAGCGCTCACCGCATGCGGTGCGTCGCCAGCTGGCTGCGCTCGACTACTTCGAGACGATCAATTTCAGCTTCGTCGAGGAAAGATGGGAACGCGAGTTGTCCGGCAACGCCGACCCGATCCGCGTGCTGAACCCGATCGCGAGCCCGCTGTCGGTGATGCGCTCCAGTCTGATCGGTAGCCTCGTCAATACGCTTCGCTACAACCTCGCGCGCAAGGCGCCGCGCGTGCGCCTGTTCGAGGTGGGTCGCGTCTTCCGCCGTGATGCAGCTGCCGTTGATGCACCGCTGGGCGTTGCGGGCGTGGCGCAGCCGATGCGCGTGGCCGGGCTGGCCTATGGCCCGGTCGACGCCGCGCAATGGGGCAACAAGGATCGAACGGTCGACTTCTTCGACGTCAAGGGCGACGTGCAGGCCTTGTTCGCTCCGCGCATGGTGCACTTTTCGTCGTGCGAGCATCCGGCGCTGCACCCCGGTCGCAGTGCACGCATCGAGGTCGATGGGGCAGTGCTCGGCCACATCGGCGAACTGCATCCGCGCTGGCGGCAGGCCTACGAGCTGCCTGGCGCACCGGTTGTATTCGAAATCGACCTCGCGGCGCTCTTGCGCACCACGGTGCCTGCGTTCGCTCCGTTGCCCAAACAGCAATCGGTGTGGCGCGACATCGCCGTCATGGCGGACGAGTCGGTGACGCATGAAGCGCTGATGCAATCCATTCTCGAGGTACCGGGCGGATTGATCCGTTCGGCCAACCTGTTCGACGTGTTTCGGCCGCCATCGGCAAGCGCGGCGGCCTCCGAGCGCAGTCTGGCGGTGCGACTCGAACTGCTGGACGATGATGCGACCTTCACCGACGAACGCATCGACGCGGCGGTGGCCCGGGTGCTTGAGACACTGCGCACCCGGCTCGGCGTGCGCCTGCGGGGTTGATGATGATGAACGACGATTCCAAACCTGTCCCGCTGATGCTCTCCAGCCTGGATACGCCCACGCTCACCAAGGCCGAGCTGGCCGACCTGCTGTTCGAGCGACTGGGCCTCAACAAGCGTGAATCGAAGGATATGGTCGAAGCCTTCTTCGACATCATTCATGACGCGCTCATCACCGGTCGTGACGTGAAGATGTCGGGCTTCGGCAACTTCAACATCCGCCGCAAGGCGCCGCGACCCGGGCGCAACCCACGCACCGGTGAAGAGATCCCCATCAAGGCGCGCAACGTGGTGACTTTCCATGCCAGTCACAAACTGAAGGATGTCGTGCAGGGAGACACGCCTGCGCCGGACGACTTCGAGTAGAGTGTTGGGTCCTCTCCTCATGTCGTTGATTTAAATGGAGAATTCCCTTCCTGCCATTCCTGCCAAACGCTACTTCACCATCGGTGAAGTGAGCGATTTGTGCGGCGTGAAGCCTTACGTTTTGCGCTATTGGGAGCAGGAGTTCACCCAGCTCAAGCCGATGAAGCGGCGCGGCAACCGACGTTATTACCAGCACCACGAGGTGCTGTTGATTCGACGGATACGCGAGTTGCTTTATGAGCAGGGATTCACCATCAGCGGCGCCCGAAACCGCTTGATCGAGCCTTCATCGGGTGCCTTGACTGCGGCAGCTGCGGCCGGGCCGGAAGATGAAGAGTCGACTGTCGCGATGAACGCGTCTGGCGGGGCTGCGGAGGCAGTGCAGGCTGTTCTCGATCGCGTCGACCTGTCTCCCAGCGTCGCCTCGACAACCAGGCCGATGGCTATCGGCAGTGCAATGTCGAACGCGCAGATGCGTTCGGAGTTGTTGTCGATCCGCACGCTTCTCACGCCCTGAACGGACCCCGTTCCAACCTATACTTGAGGCTTGTCGGGGCGTAGCGCAGCCTGGTAGCGCACTTGCATGGGGTGCAAGGGGTCGCGAGTTCGAATCCCGCCGTCCCGACCAATCAAATCAATGGGTTAGCTCTCACAAGGAGCTAGCCCATTTTTTTTGTACCGCAGGCAAGTGCTTGCGACCACACAGTGACCGGGTTCCGCTGGCTGCGAACCGTCCGGAAATCCGTGAAAGCAATCTGTCTTGAGGCAGGCCACCATGGTGCTGTGCTTGTCCGGCAAGCATGCGACTGAGTTTGGTTGCAGCGCGCTCAGGCGGCCAGCGGCGACCTCGAGCGCTGCGCATGGGCGGCGAGCGCAGCGATGATCTGGGTGATGTCGTCATCGCTGTGCGCGGCACTGAGGCTGATGCGCACGAGGCAGAGGCCGGAAGGCGTCGCCGGCGGAATCATCAGGTTGGTGTAGATGCCAGCGTCGATCAGTGCTTGCCACAAGGCCAGCGCAGCATCGCGCGTTTCAAACACCAACGCGGCAACCGGACCGGGTGCCGTGGTGCCCAGCCGGTAGCCAAGGCGGGCGGCCTCAGCGTAGAGGCGCTCCGCGTGGCTGAAAAGTCGTGCGCGCAGGTCCTGTCCCTGCAGAACTCGGCGCAGCGCCTGGTGGGTTGCTGCAATCACCGGTGGTGCTGGCGAGGCCGTGAAAATGTAGGGTCGGCTGACCATGCGTATCAGTTCTGTTTCGGGGTGCCGGCCCAGGCAGAAGCCGCCGATGCTGCCCAGGCTCTTCGAGAAGGTTCCAACGATGAAATCCACCTCGTCGAGCAGGCCCAATTCTTCACAGATGCCCAGGCCGCGCGGACCGAACACGCCAAACGAATGTGCTTCGTCGACCAGCAGCCAGGCGCCGTGGCGCCGCTTGATCTCGACGATCTCGCGCAGCGGCGCGCGGTCACCGAGCGTGCTGTAGAGGCTTTCAACGACGATCAGGGTGCGGCTTGCGTCTTCGCCCAGTCGTTCGAGGCGCCGATCCAGGTTTTCCGGGTCGTTGTGCCTGAAACGGATCGTCGTGGCGCTGCTCAGCCTGCAGCCATCGTGGATGCTGGCGTGACTGTCGGCGTCCACGAGCAGGAAATCACCTTCGCTGGCAAGTGCCGAGATCGCGCCCAGGTTGGCCTGGTAACCGGTCGAGAAGACGATGCAGGCCGGCCAGCCAAAGGCATTGGCCAGCGCCTGCTCGAGCGCCCGGTGGCCGGCGTAGTTGCCGCTGGCCATGCGCGAACCGGTGGTGCCCGTGCCTAGGGACTCGATGGCCTCGACCGCGGCTGCACGGCATTCCGGGTCGTAGGTCAACCCCAGGTAGTTGTTGGTGCCTGCCAGGATGACGGGACGATTGTTGATGGTGGCCGATGTCGCCGAGTGGACGGCGTCCATCGGCGTGGCGATCGGTGGCACCGTGCTGCTCGCAGCCAGGGTGGCCTGAAGTGCTCGCTGGGCAGCAAACTTATCGAGGAGACTCACGTGACGTTGCGCGTCAACCGCGCGATGCCGGCGCAGAGTTCGTTGATGGTGCGAGCCTGAGCCATTGTCTCGACGGGTATCGAGATGTCCAGGCGGTCCTCGATCTCCATGACCAGATCCATGACGTCGGCCGAGTCGAGATCGGCTGCCTGAGCGAGATCAGCATCTCCGGGGAGATCTGCCGCCTCGGGTCGGATTGTGGCAAGTGCTTCGCGGATCGTGGATTCGATCGAAGCAGAAGCATCGCTCATGGACACGCTCTCGGCTGTGGATCCTGTCACCGAACTCACGAGGCTGCGCTCTGAGCTTCGACCCTAGCGCGCCTGCTGTCGCCGACAAAGCGGCGGCGGGATTCCTGTGGGGCTGCGGCGCTGCGTCGCTCGAGGAATTCCTTGCGTGCCGTGCTCCGCGAGAGCTTGCCCGACGAAGTGCGGGGCAGCGTGTGCAATGGCACCAGTTCGATCAGGCAATGAATCCCGAACTCCAGGTGGATCGCCTGCTGCAGCCGCTCAGCCAGGCCGGCCAGCTTGCGCGGGTCGGCTTCCCGACACTGCACGACCAGCACGGCCATTTCACCTTCGCTTGCGTCCGGAATCGAGAACGCCGATGCGTCTGTGTGCCGCACCTCCGGCTGCTGCTCAGCCAGGTGCTCAAGATCCTGCGGCCAGATGTTGCGCCCCATGATGATCATCAGGTCCTTGGCGCGGCCGGTGATGTGCAGCGTGCCGTCTGCCTGGTAGCCGAGGTCACCGGTGTCCAGCCAACCGTCGGCCGACAGCACTTCGCGTGTGGCCTCGGCGTTGCCGAAGTAGCCCGACATGACGCTCGGACCGCGAAGATGGATCCGTCCGCAGCGCCGCTCGGGCAGCGGCCGGCCCTGCTCATCACGGATCTCCATTTCATAGCCGGGCAGCGGGGGACCGCAGTCGATGAATGCCTTGCCTTTCGGCATGGCCCCATCTGCCACCACAGGTATGGCTTCGCCATCGTGCGCCAATCGGTCCATGTCGACGACGTCGGAGCGAGCTCCGCCTTCGAGTGGCGCAAAGCTGACCGCCAGCGAGCATTCCGCCATTCCGTAGCAAGGCAGGAAGGCGCGCCGGTCGAATCCGGCCGATTCAAGTGAATCGGCGAATTCGACGAGCGATTCGGGATGGATCATCTCGGCACCGATACCTGCGACGCGCCAGGCCGACAGGTCGAGTTCTTGCGTATCCGACGCGCGCAGTCGTCTGGCGCAGAGCGAATATCCGAACGGCGGGCTGAACGAGATCGTCGAGCGGTTCTGCGACATCAGCTTGAGCCACAGCCTCGGGCGCATGGCGAAATCTCGCGTCGGCAGGTAGTCGACTGAGCGCTGTGTGGCCACGCATCCCAGAACGATGCCAACCAGACCCATGTCGTGGTAGTACGGCAGCCACGAGCAGAATCTGTCTCCGGGTGTCAGGCGGAAGCCATGGTTGAAGATGGCTTTCAGATTTGCCATGACCGCAGACTGCGTGATCATGGTGCCGCGTGGGAAACGGGTGCTGCCCGAGGTGTATTGCAGGTAGGCGAGTTCCGAAGGCGTGGGCGGCGGTGGCGGCGTGTCCAGGGCTGGCAGATCGGAGAATTCCTCCAGGGTGCCTGCTAGAGCCATGGGCAGACCCTCGCTGGCTTCTCTCAGAAAGCCGATGAATTCTGGCGGCGCGAATGCTGCAACGGCCTTGCAGTCACGCAGCAACTGGCGCAGGTGGCGGATGTAAGCCTCGCGGCCGCCCAGATGCACTGCAGCGGGCAAAGGGACAGGGACCAGTCCTGCGTACTGGCAGGCGTAGAACATGACCGCGAAATCGACGTGCGTGTGCGCGACCAGGGCCATCCGCTGACCGCGCCCCAGAGGAGCGAGGTGTCGCGCCATTTCGAGCGCAAGCGAGCGGATCTCACGGTAAGACAGCGTGGCAATCAGCTTGCCACGCCCATCGTAGTAGTTGAAGCCGGATTCGCCTTGCGCGGCGTAATCCAGCGCTTCCGCCAGGGTCGCGAAATCCGCGCTGCGCAGTTCAATGCCGCTAGCGGTCGGGGTGGGGCTGTAGAGAGAAGGTGTCGCCCCGTTCACTGGACGCACCCCTGTCGGCCGAACTGGCCTCGCAAGTGAGCTATCAACCCCCCCCCCTTTTTTATTCTGCAAAACTTCAGCAAAACTTGAACTGCCCGGAAATGTAATTTGTGCGCCGCCGCGTTGCAATGGAACTGTCACGATTGCAGCAACATGTCTTGGCAAACGGCGACCGGAGAAGCCACAAGTCTGTATTTTGACAGGCTCGAGACCGGTTCGCCTGCCTTGACCTCAACTTGAAGTGCTGTCCAGGAAGTCTGCAAGCTGGTGAAGTGTCGGGTAGTCGAACAGGTCGGTGACCTCGATGCGCTGGGGAAACTCTCGCTCGATCGCTTCGTGGATGCGCGCCAGGGTCAATGAGTTGAGGTTGATCTCGAGCAGGTTGGTGTGGGGCGACAGCGTCCGGTCCGGGATGAACCCAGCGCAGATCGCCAGCAGGCGCCCGACGGTCGGCGATGTTTCGTACTCCCGTGGATCCGCAGCGCTGCTCGCAGCCAGCAGCGGGGCCAATTCGGTCAGAACGCTGTCGAATTCCCCTCGCTCGAGAGCTTCAGCCAGCGCATAACGCTGCAGCTTTCCACTGCTTGTCTTCGGGATCTGTCGGACGGGCACGACATGCGTGGCTTCGAGGCCTGACTGCTGCAGGATCGCCTTTCGCAATGCAAGTGCCTTCAATGGAAAGTCGGCGATGTCGCCACGATGAAGCACGAAGATGGCCAGTTCCTCGGTTTCCGCTCCCGTTCGGCGCACTCCGGCTGCAGCCACGCGATTGGGTTCGATCCCCTCGACCTGTTCGGCGATACGCTCCAGATCCTGCGGGTAGTGGTTCAGGCCGTTGATGATGATCAGATCCTTGGCCCGGCCGGTGATCACGAGTTGTCCGTCCCACAGCAACCCGAGATCGCCGGTGTCCAGCCATCCGTCGGCCGAGCGCACTTCGGCCGTTCGCTTCTCGTTCCGGTAATAGCCCTGTGTCACGTTGTCGCCGCGCATTTGCACATGTCCCAGCATGCGCTCTTCGAGCGTTACCCCGTCATCGTCGACGATTCGAACTTCGTTGCCCGGCAGCGGTGGACCGACCTTCACGAACTCGATCAGCCGCCCTGTGTCCGCCGACAGGGTGTCCACCTGCTCCCCCACGCGCAGAATTGCCGGGCTCAGCTTGACAGTTTCAAGCGGTGCTCCGGGGCGTGAGAAGCTCACTGCGAGGGTGGCCTCGGCCAGTCCGTAAACAGGGAAAAGAGTGTTGGGCTTCAGTCCATGCGGCGCCATGGTTCGCATGAACCGGCGGCACAAATCAGCTGAAATGGGTTCGGCACCATTGAAGATCAGCCGGATAGAGGAGAGGTCGAGGCCTTGCGGCGACTTGATGTCGTATTGCCGCAGGTAGTGCTGAAAGCCGAAATTCGGTGAGCACAACACAGTCGATCGTTGCTGGCTCGCCAGTTCCATCCACAGCAGCGGCCGCCGCGCGAACAGATCCGTACGCATGATGGTGTGGCTGATACCGCCGGCCAGAAAGGTCAGGTGAAAACCTATCAGACCCATGTCGTGCGAAAGAGGCATCCAGCTGAGAACCAAATCGCGGTCTGTGTACGCGGCGCCCTCGATGATCGAAGCAGCGTTGGCCGTGAGATTGCGGTGTGTCAGCAGGACACCCTTCGGTTCGCCTGTCGAACCTGATGAGTACTGGATGAAAGCGATGTCATCCGGCTGGGCCTGGAATGGAAGCCCGGGTTCTCCGGCAATGTCGAGACTGCCGACCATGACGGTGCGCGATCTCAGGAGATCCCCTTCTGCCTTCAGGTCGTGCCGGCGGACAAAGGCATCGAAGCGCTCAAGCGCGGGCGCGTCCAGGCACACCGAAACGCGATCGAGCTGAGCAAACACGCGCAGCAGCTTGCGCCAGTGTTCGTCGTTGCCGCCAGGCGCCAACGGCACCGGCACGATGCCACCCAGCAAGCAGGCCCAGAACATTTCGACGAAGCGCTCGTTGTCGCCGAGGTACAGGATCAGCATGTCCCCGCGGGAGAACCCGCGTCGCTGCAGGCTGCCCAGCGCGCCAATGGCTCGCTGCCGCAATCTTCTGAACGTCAGCGTGCGCTGATCGTGTTCTCCTTCGATGAAGGTGATCTGACGATCCTCTCGCGCGTCGGCGGGAAGAAACGCATCTAGTGTTTCGAATTGCGGCATCGGGGGTTCTTCAGCGCGCCACGACATGCATGTAGACGTCTTGACGTGTGCGCAAGTTGATCTGGAATTCGGCCTGCGGTGGTTTGCTGGCAGCGTATCGAAGCCGGAATCGCTGCGCGACCATGCTCAGGTGCATCGTCATTTCCGTCATCGCGAAGCTGGCACCGATGCAGTAGCGGGGTCCCGCGGAAAACGGCAGGAAGGCAAAGCGATGCCGCGATTCTGCCGCGTCGGTCAAAAAGCGATCCGGATCGAAATCATCAGGGTGCTCCCAGTGCCTGGCGTCCCGGTGAAGCAGGTACGGGCAGATGAAGATGTCGGTGCCTGCGGGCACCTGATAGCCCGCGAGCCTGTCATCCCTCAGTGCGCGGCGGGTGAGCAGCCAGCCCGATGGGTACAGGCGCATGGATTCCTGCAGCACCCGTTCCACGTACGAGCGGGCTTGCGGAGGCTCATCGCCAGCCGACTGCGCAGGCGCAGGCAGCGGAATTGCGTCCGCGATGGACTCGTGCAGGCGAGATTCGACATCGGCGTGCTGGGACAGCAGGTACCAGGTCCAGTTGAGCGTGCTGGCGGTGGTCTCGTGGCCCGCGACGATCAACGTCATGATCTCGTCGAGGATCGCGCGATCGGGCATGGCCTCTCCGCTGTCCCTGTCCCGTGCCTCCATCAGCATCGACAGCAGGTCCATCTCGATGCGCCGTTCCTTGCGGCGCGCATCGATCATGGCGATAACGTGCCGGGTCAAGGCACGGAATTTCGCTGCAAAGGGCAGGTCGCGACGTGTCTCCCGGGTCAGCAAATCAAACGGGCTGGATCCCTCGGAAGCGATCAGCCGGTCGAGATCGGATCCGAACAGGGCGCGCAGCACGATGCCAAGGGTCACTTCACTGAGGTCGCGCGTCAGGTTGATCGGTTCACAGCGAGCGGCGTGGCCGGCCCAGCGCTCGATCAGGTCCAGGTTGAGCCGCTCCATGAATATCGAAAAACCGCGTATCACCTGGCTGTGGAACATCGGCTGCATCATCCTGCGCTGCCTTGTCCATGACTCGCCGTCGTTCGCGATCAGGCCTTTGCCCAGGAGCACCCGCACACGTTCCAGGCCGACGCCCTTGACGTAATTGCCCCGGTTGACCAGCAGCACATGCCGGATGTCATCCGGAGAGTGAATCACCAGGCTGTCACTGGCACGGCTGCACGCCGTCACACGGCATATGTCCCCGAACCTCGGCTTCAATTCCTGCAGCAGGAGCAGGCTTTCGTCGTCGGCGTCGAGGTCGTGGCGTTCTTGCGGGCCCGGGGCCAGCAGTTCCTGAACCATAATCGCTATTCTGTTTTGGCCTGCAAATTGTGTCACGTGCGGGCGCGCCAACTGCCGCCTCCATGTCCGTAACGGTTTTCATCACCTCCGAATTTTCGCCAACGCCGGCGATCGAGGCCGAATGGCTGGCGCAATTGCCGCTGCGACGCCGGTCGGAGATTGCCGGCTGGTCTGATCAGCGTGCGAGACGGCAATCGCTGCTCGGCAGCCGATTGCTTTCAGCCGGGCTCACGCGGCTGGGGTTCGAAGCTGAAGGACTGGATTCACTGAGCTACGGCCCTCGGTCCCGGCCGACACTTGATCTGCCGGTTGAATTCAGCCTGTCGCATTGCGAAGGGCGTGTGGTCTGTGCGCTGTCGACTTGCGGGCCCGTCGGCATCGACGTCGAGGCGCTGGGCGATCTGACGGCCGAGGATTTCCGGATCTACCTGAGTCCAGCCGAGCGATCCTGGGCTGCTCGAAGCGCGCGACGCTTCTACTCGGTGTGGACCCGCAAGGAGGCGGTGGCCAAGGCTGCCGGTCATCGGGGTCTGCGCGACGTGGCACGGGTCGACACGGGGGCAGCGGAACAGCGCGCTGCCCTGGACGGATGCCTGTGGCGCACCTGGCCGATCCCGGCGGGCCGTCGCCACATGGCCCACCTGGCGATGGCGGACCAGCCGTGCAAGGTGACGGTCCGGCGCCTCGCCAGGGACGAGATCGAGCACGGTCTGCGACCAGCGGCGCGCGTCAGGCCTGTCGCTTCATATCAAGCCGTCTTGTAAGCTCGCGCGGTTTTTCCATCCACTCTTGAAAGTCGGCAACGTGTCCCAACCCCAACGCGCGGTGATTCTCAGTGCGGGCCAAGGCAGCCGTCTGCTGCCTCTGACGGCGCAAATGCCCAAGTGCCTTCTCGATCTGTGCGGGCGCAGCATGCTCGAATGGCAGCTTCGGGGCCTGTCCCAGATGGGCGTGCCCGAAGCGGTGGTGGTAACGGGCTTTCACCCGGAGCTGGTCGAAGCCGAACTCAAGCGCGTTGCACCGCAGAACATGCGGGTGCGCACGCTCTACAACCCCTTCTACAAGCTGGCCGACAACCTCGCGAGTTGCTGGATGGCGCGCGCCGAACTGACCGGGACCTGCCTGATCCTGAACGGTGACACGTTGTTCGAACCTGATATCGCCGGCCGGCTGATAGCTGCGGCATCAGCCCCCATCACCGTCACGATCGATCGCAAGCCGAACTACGACTCTGATGACATGAAGGTCGAGACCGACGGAGTTCACCTGCGCGCCATCGGCAAGACCTTGTCGGCAGAGCGCGTCAACGGCGAGTCGATCGGCTTCTTGCGTTTCGAGCCGGAAGGCGCAGCGTTGTTCGTGGAGGAACTCGAACGCACGATGCGCACGCCCGAAGGCCCGGGCAAGTGGTACCTGTCGGCCATCAATCGCCTGGCCGAGTCTGGCGCAGACATCCGCGTGGCTTCGATCGAAGGCCTCGAGTGGGGCGAGCTCGACTTCCCGGATGACCTGATTCAGGTGCGTGCCCTGGCGGCCGGTTGGCTTGAGCAGGAACGGGCTTCATCGCGCGGCGCTTCCGCCACGGCTTGAGCGCGTTGCCGCGCGTGCGCCTGACGCCTCAGTTGGCAGAACCGGAGCAGATGCCCTCGCGCCGAACCTCGACGAGCCGTCGCACCAGATCGAGGTCTTCGGGCTTGTCGACGTCGATGGCAGCGCGTCCGTCGCTCATCTGCGCGATGGTGATCCTCGCGCCGCCGGCCAGCGACCCCAGCCGTGCTGTCGCCGCGGTCGAGGACAGCCAGCCCAGTCGGTAGCGCATCGCGATCGTCCAGCCCAGGCGGCGCATCATGCGCAACGGTGCCTTGCGCTCGCGCTCCAGTTCGCGCCACAAGGTCACCGCACCGGCCGCTGCGGGGGAGGCCATCAGGAACAGGTTGCAACCCGAGAAATCCCCGTCGGAAAAGCGCAGCCAGGTGCGCCGCGTGTCTGGT
>Ga0116157_10001147_pt1 | contig 26796 bp, 17 predicted proteins | sample AD_UKC048_MetaG_FD_89882 | JGI IMG/M metagenome (GOLD analysis project Ga0116157, IMG submission 89882) | Active sludge microbial communities of municipal wastewater-treating anaerobic digesters from USA - AD_UKC048_MetaG | ecosystem: Engineered > Bioreactor > Anaerobic > Digestate | place: USA... | reverse complement strand
CGGGCCGCCGAGATCGAGACCGGCCTGCGTGCCCGCCTGATCGACCGGGTCCGGTTCGAACTGGCCCAGGAAGGCCGCACGAGCCTCTCCGGCGTGCTCGAAGCCCTGGTGACGGCGCAGAAGGCTGATCCGAACGATGAACGCGGCAAGAAGAAGATCGCGATGATCTACGGCCGGCCGGTCGACATGCGCGACGGCGAATGGCACGAGACCCCCGACGGCAAGCGCTACTGGACCAGCAACGAGTACCCCGAGATCGTCCTCAGCCCCGCCGAATACCGCCGCTATCTCGCGACCGCCTCCGAAGTCGAGGAGTAAGCCCGTCTCGCTTCCCCGTGCGGGTTCAGGTCCCGCTCCCGACACTCGGCATTTCCCTAACGGCACCCAACTCGGGTGCCGTTTCTATTGTTGCTCGATCTGGGGATATCGTCAGGCGAATATTCCTATTTCGAAAGTGATGTCGAAGCCGTTCGACGCTGGCCTCTTCGCGAGCCGGCAATGAGCGGGCCGTCGAGCGTCGCCGACGTGTATTCCTTCGTTGTTTGATGAGTGTTTATGCAACTTTCTTGTTAAGAACCGTTTTTTCAAAGAGTTTCTCGCAAAATTGGTTCAAACTGAGATTCGCTTGCATAGCCTTCAATGACAATATTTTATGGAGATCCTTGTTGATTCTGAGGATGAATTTACCAGAAAATTCTTTCCCTGCTGTGGCTTCTGGCATGGGGATGTTTTCAGTGGTGTGAATGTGGATCCATTCGTCAAGAATGTCACAGAGTTCTTGATAGACATCTGCTTCATTTTGACCATGACAGCAAGGTCCAATGAATCCGGGAACAGACCCAACATAGCATTGGTCTTTTTTTGACCATTCTACAAGCTTGATGTATTTATCTCGATCTTTTATATGTTTCATTGCTTCAGAGCCTCCCGAAGAGCCCGGCCAACTTCTTTTTCTTGATAATCCAACGCATCATCGCCTGGCTTGCCTGATAGGGTGATTTTTGCCCCTTTGGGATGGAGAAAATTGCGATGGCTACCTTTGCCACCACGGTTTACGAAACCAGCATGTTCGAGCTTCGAGATCAGCTCGCGAATTTTCGGTGGCATGCTAAAATGATATCATATTGTTATCAGATGTCAAGCGGATGGGTGCCTGCAACTGGTTTGCTGGGCTTCTCACATGGCCCTTCACCAGCGCAGACCAACGGAGGTCGTTCATCATTCCGATCAAGGCTGCCAATACACCTCGATCGCCTTCGGAAATCGATGCTAAGGAAGCGGGTGTCCGCCCTTCGACGGGATCGGTCGGTGATTGCTTCGACAATGCGATGTGCGAGAGTTTCTTCGCAACACTGGAGTGCGAACTTCTCGCACGCCGCCGGTTCAAGACGCAATCCGAAGCACGAATGGCCGTCTTCGAATTCATCGAAGGCTGGTATAATCCAAGAAGGCGGCATTCCGGTTTGGACTATTGCTCCCCCGTGGAATACGAAAGACGGCATACGCAGGCTGCATGATTACGAAAGTCTCGAACCGTCCACCAAACCGGGTCCACTTCAGACTAAGATCTCGCCGAGAGACGTGTTGACTTTGAATGTGAATTGCGGTAGAATATCCGCACGTTCCCGCCGGGATGGTGGAACTGGTAGACACATACGTTTGAGGGGCGTATGGCTCACGCCGTGCGGGTTCAAGTCCCGCTCCCGGCACTCAACGTTCTCGCACAAGGCTCGTCAGAAATGACGGGCCTTGTGTGCGTTCGGGGGACTTTTTCAAGGGCTGGCGCGGACGGCGCACCCAGAAGTTGCGCCGAAGAATGGGACTTGCTGCGTCTGACTTTTCTGGGTTCGGCTGGTGTGGTATCGTGGCGGCCGAGAGGATGATTCCGTCTCGAACCTGTCAAACAAAGCAAGGAGTGGCAGCATGAAGAGGATGTTTCGGTCTCTGGTCGTTCTGGTGATTTGTGGGCTCGGGCTTGCCGGAGTTGTCGGGTGCGGTTCTTCCGGAGCTCCGGCTCCTGCCGCGGCTCCCGTGCCGGCCGTTTCCGTCTTCGACATCGCCAAGACATACGAGACGGATGAAGCGAAGGCCAGGACCGAATATGCCAGCAAAACCATCAAGCTCACGGATCTCATGGTCAGCTATTATGTCGAAGACGAGAAGATGCTCGAGTGCCAGCCGTTCAATGCCGCCACCAAGGAAGGAAGCTGCAGCAGTGACTCGTTCTTCCGGAACGAAGCGATCAAGCAGATTGCGTTTCCCTTCGCGGTCAAGTTCCGCATCGAGGATCCGAAGCTGGTCGAGGGGCTGACGTTCCAGAAGGTCACGACGGTGGACGGGAAGGCCCGCGCCGACTACACCGATCTGGTCGAGGTCGAGGGCGAAGTCGATACGCTGGCAGACGGGGATCTGATCCTGAAAAATCCGAAAATCACAAAAAAGTGATCTTATCCGGCAAAGCCGGGCGGTGCGGAACATCTTCTGCGCCGCCCGGTTTTTGTTTCTGGAACGGCGGATCGGAGCCTCTTTCAGGATAGAAGCCGGCCTGGCCCGTTCTTGGGTGCGGGATAATGCGACACTTGACAATGCGACAGTAACTGTTACATTTATCGTATGGATAAGCGCTACTCGATCGGGGAGCTCGCCGAGGTTACCGGGGTCACCCGGCGAACGATCCGGTTTTACGTTCAGCAGGGGCTTCTGGCGCCCCCCGAGGGGGCCGGCCGGGGGCATTACTACACTGACGCCCACTGCCGGCGGCTGATAGAGATTTTGCGGCTGCAGCAGGCCGGTTTGTCGCTTCGGGAGATCGCCGGCCAGCAGGGGGCCGAGAGCGAATCAGGCCGCCCCGTGGGGGTGGAGCAGAAGACGTACGTGCGTAAAGACGCCATCGAGTATTACTCCCCTGAACCCCAAACGGTTCCAGAATCCTGGCTACGCATCGTCATCGCCGAAGGGTGTGAGGTGCAGTTCCAGGCGGGGCTGTGCCGCCTGTCGCCGGGCAGGGTAGACGAGCTCCGCAGGGCATTCTTGAGGATTTTTCCCGAACTGTCGTGTTCCGGAGTGCCAGGTATTCGTGATGACACCGTCTGATACCTTTCGCTCCCCTCCGGGGAAGATGAGAGAGACCACAGAATCCTACCTCTGCCAAGGAGGCGCCAGCCTATGATGCTCGAAACGGGAATGATCGACCGTGGTCTCGTGACCGCGCAGGGCAAGGCCGTGCCGCTGATCGGCTGCCGTCTGGCCGGCCGGCTTCTCGGCCGGATCGCGGACTGGACCGTCACCCAGCGGTATCTTAATCCCGAGGAACAGCCGATCGAGGTGACGTATCTTTTCCCGTTGCCTGAGGACGCGGCCGTCTGCGGTTTCTCGGTGAACATCGGCGACCGCGAGGTGGCCGGCCAGGTTGAAGAGCGCGAGAAGGCGTTCGATGGGTATGACGAGGCGCTTGCCGAGGGCGATGGGGCATATCTCCTCGACCAGGAGCGTCCCAACGTTTTCCAGCTCAGCCTCGGCAATCTCCCGCCCGGAGCCGAGGCCCGGATCGCGATTCGTTTCGTGCAGATTGCGGCGGCCGATGGGGCCGGAGTCCGCGTCATGGTGCCGATGACGGTTTCACCGAGATATGTGCCAGAAAATATATCAAAAGAATTAAAATCAGAGATCGACCGTGTCACGCCCCCGTACGCCGATGCGGTCCCGTATGGTGTAACGCTCGACCTCGACGTCGAAATGCCCGTGCCGATCCGCATCGTCGACTCGCCTTCGCACCCGCTCCGCGTCGAACTCGACGGCTGCCGTGGCCGCATCTCCTTCGGTCGTGAGACGACGGCGCCCGACCGCGATCTGATCGTCTCGATCGGTCTCTCCGAGACTCGTTCTCTGTCTGGGTTCATTGCCGAGTATAAGGGGCACGATCATGTCGTCGTCGAGTGTCTGCCCGACGCGAACCAGCCGACGGGTGACCGACGGAAAACCGTCGTGTTTCTCATCGACTGTTCCGGGTCGATGGGTGGCGACTCGATCACCCAGGCCCGCCGGGCGGTCGAGCTGTGCCTTCGGGCTCTCCGGCCGGGCGACGCTTTCCAGATCGTCCGCTTCGGTTCGACCTGCAAGCCGCTTATGCCTCGGCCGGTCACGTTTGACCAGGACAGTCTCGACGCAGCGGTGAAGCAGATTCGCGGCATCGACGCCGACCTGGGTGGCACCGAAATTCTCAAGGCCCTCGAGCGGGTCGAAGAGATGGTCTCGGAAGCCCGTTACGAGTTGCTGGTTCTCACCGACGGCCAGGTCAGCAACGAAGAGGCCGTTCTGAACTGGGCTACAAAACAGCGTTCCCGATGCAGGGTCTTTTCCTTCGGCATCGGAGCAGGGGCGAGCGAGTATCTCGTGAAGGGCATGGCACGCTGCGGCGGAGGTTCGGCCGAGTTCATCTTTCCGGGGGAGCGCATCGAACCCAAGGTTCTGAGGCAGTTCACACGCATTGGCAGCCCGGTCGTAACGGATCTCTCGATCGACTGGGGCCTCGCCGGAGCCGACCCTGCTCCTGGGGAGATCCGGTCCGCGTTCGGTGGGGAGTCGCTGTTGGTCGGGGCTCGATTTCCGGCCGGGCACCGGATCGCCGACGGGCACAGGGTCGAAGTTCGTGGAAAAACCGCGTCTGGCGAAGTCCGATGGACGGCTGTTCTTCGCCGAGCCGGTGGCGGCGGGCTGGGCGACGGCGCGGCACTCTGGTGGGCCCGGGAGGCCCTGCGCGACCTCGAAGAGCCGAAACGTTCCGGCGGGCAAGGTTCGAACCAGAAGCGCGATTCCGCATCATCCCGGAAGCGGGAGGCCATCACTCTATCGATCGAGTATGGGCTTCTCTGCTCTGGGACGAGCTTTCTTGCTGTCGAACGGCGTTCGGCGGAGGACAAAACGACGGAACGGGCGGTGCTTCGGCGTGTGCCGGTTCAGATAACGACTGGTTGGCATGGGCGGCCGGGGCTGCAGTTCGGCCTGACGGGCATCATGGCAGCCTGCGCCCCTCTCGCGAGTGCTGTGATCGGGGCCGGCGGGGTGCCCGGGACGCTGTGCGAAAGGATGGCCCTGTTCTCTTGTGATTCCAGCCCATCTGGTCGCAGCGCACCGACCCGGAAGCGGTCTGTCGCAAAAGACCCCGGCAGTCCAGGCTTCCTGGCTCATCCGCCGCATGCAGACGAGTCGGGTGCTATCGATGCGTATGATATTCTGATCATGCAACTGGCCGAGGGATGGTTCGAGCTCGATCCCGTGCTGACAGACTGGTGTGGTCACTCCCGGGATGAGCTTCTCTCGTGGGCCAGGGAACTGACCGTTCCCGGTGGTATCGATGCCGGCAAGGTGATTGCCACGCTTCTGGCCATGCATCTCCTGCAGACCCGTGCGGCCACCGAAGAGGATATCTGGCGAGCCGGGGTTCTCAAGGCGACCGAGCTGATCGAGCGGCACAAGATCGATGCCCCGGGCGGGGTATCCCCGCTAAAATGGCTCGAATCGAAACTTGGTGGCTGAGGGCTTCGGTGGTGATGCGGAGCGGTCAGGGAGTCACGATGATGAGGCCGATCCCCTCGACCGATGCTCCCGCGGCATCCGTTGCACTCGTGGTGAGAATGTAGGTGCCGGTCGCGGTCGCACTGCCCGTCACGAGGGTTCCCGACTGTGAGCTGCCGTAGACCGGGGTTTCATCCGTTTCGCGCAGGGCAATGCCGGGGGGAAGCCCCGAGACCGAGTAATCGTACATCCGCGCGCCCGTGAGACCGATGATCGGGTCACCGCCCTGGGCTTTGCAGACCTGCTGGTCATAGGCCTCGTCGAGCCGGATGAACGAGACCGCCGATTCGATCCAGAAGCCCTGGCGGCCGACCGAGATGTCCGACACGGCGGTGGCGACAGCACCGGCCGAGTCCCTGATGGTCAGGGTGACCGTGTAGCTGCCTTCCAGGCTTGGTGTGCCCGAAAGCAGGGCGAATTTCAGGTCGTTGATGGCAAGATTCAGTCCCCGGGGCAGGTTGTCGGCGGAGAAGGTGAACGGCGGCACCCCTTGCAGCGGGGCGGCGAACAGCAGCCGAACCGGCTTTCCCCGTGTCAGCGAGAGTTCTTCGGCATGGACGATATCCACGAACGGGGCGATGGTCAGCCGGGATGCGGCGAGGCGGGTGCTTCCCGATGCGTCGACGACCGTGAACGTCGCAACGGTCGTGAGGGGAGTGGCGGAGATGCCCGACAGAATGCCCGTCTCGGAATCGATGGAATACCCGGCGGGCAGCCCCTCGGCTCCGAACCGATAGGGCGTGCGCCCGTTCGTCGCGAGCAGCCGAATGCTCGAAGTGGCATTCAGCGGCAGCAGGATTTCCTGCGGAACGATCAGCAGAAGGGAGTTGCCGGCAGCGGCAGGAGACGGCTGCAGCATTCCCGGGGTCGTGGCGCCGGCCTCCGCGCCGTCATTCGTCGTCCCGGTCACCTCCAGGCCAGCATCGGCCAGGACGGATGAACGCAGGCCGCCGCCGTTGCCGCAACCCGACAACAGCACGCTCACCGCGATCAGCAACGCCATCGCGAAGCTCGAAGGGATGACCGGCATGTTCCAGCGCATGGGTGGTGTGGCACCTGATTCGTGAGATCGGAGCAGTGATTGTTCTATCGGCAGAATCGCGGTTCCTCATGATCCTCGCCCGTGGGAGCCGTCACCTGATCATCACGTGTCGAAATGGTGTATCCTTGCACCGGCACCCGCGTCAGGTGCAGGAGGAGAGAGGATGGATGTCTTTTTCAAACCGGTGCTGGCGATCGGCCTGGTCATCCTGGTGTTTGCGTATCTGTTCATTCGGAGCGGAACGCTCGAAATAAAGCAGGAAGAATATACCGATCGCGGCATGCCGATGAAACGCACCGTATACAATCTGCGCTGGGAACGATTCGGCAAGTATGTCTCGGGAATTCCCGACCGTCTTTCGCGGTATGTCGGGGCGTCTGACTGAGACGACGGTTCAGGGAAGCCGGAGCGTCGTTTTGATCGCTTCGAGATCATCGGCGGTATCCATGCCGTTGATGCTCACCTGGCCGTCGGGGCCGATCCGGATCTCGAGGCCGTTCGGGATCGAGCTCAGGGACGGCTCGAGGTGGCGATACCGGTCGGTCAGGAAGAGGTAGCGCTGGTTTGCCGAGCCGATCCAGGGGCGGCTTTGATCCGCCTGGGCCTGGATGTAGGGGCCGTCGATCAGCAGATCGGTTGCATCGATCAGCCGGTTCCAGGCCGAGTTCGAGGCGGCGCGAAGGGCCTCGAGCGTGTAGCCGGTGAAGGTGACGATGGAGAGCCCCCGTTCCCGAAGGCGCCAGGCGAGTTCGGCGAGTGGGGCCGCCTGAGCGAAAGGCTCGCCGCCGAGAAATGTCATGCCTTCTATGGAATCTTCCCGCAGGACACGTTCGTACAGGTCGTCGACCGCCGCCTCTTCACCGGCCTCGAAGGGCCACGTTTCGGGATTGAAACAGCCCGGACACCGGATCGGGCACCCCTGCACCCAGAGGCACGCCCGTTCACCCGGCCCCTCGACGGCGGTGCGGCCGATGAACTTGTGGATTCTCACCTTCTGCATGGAACCATCTTACCTCAACCTTCCGCGAAGCGTTTCGTCCGGACATCACCGACACGGGACACCACGGGGAAAACGTCTCACCGCAGAGACGCAGAGGCACAGAGACTCGAAAACCGCTTCGCCACAGGGATATGCCGGTGAAAGAGACCGCGGTTCCAGGAACGCATCCGCAGATGGAGGGCAGATGGACGCAGATGAAAAACGGAGAGGAACGAATGCCTGGGGCCAATTCACGTTCTGTATGCGGTGGAAGCTCGAAATAAAAGACCTTCAGAATCCATCTGTGTCATCTGTGCCATCTGCGGATTCGGTTTTGTGGTAGGTGAGATAACTATGTGTATAGTAATGACATATATATACCGTCTGCGGTGTGGGTCGGGGAAAACAACACCGGGCCCGCCGAGGGGCGGACCCGGTGTCTGACGGGTGAGAGGGGTTACTTCGTGTCGGCGGTGAGGCCGAACTGGCGCAGCAGGGCGTCCTCGTTGAAGGAGCGGCCCAGGAACGCCTGCACCTGGACGTTCTGGTCGGCGGTGCGGCCGGGGGCGAGGATCAGGTCGCGATACTTCTTCCCGGTCGTGCCGTCGAAGACGCCGTTCTTCTCGAACTCGGTGAAGATGTCGGCAGAGATGGCGCGGGCCCAGAGATATCCGTAGTAGCCGGCGTCATAGCCGCCCATCAGGTGGCCGAAGCTGGCCTGGGGGTGGGTTCCGACGCTCTTGGGCATCAGCATGATCTTCTGCTGGAGCTTGCCGTAGGTGATGGTGGTGTTCTTCAAATCGGTAGTATGGCAGGCCATATCGAACTTCGTGAGGAAGATCTGGCGGACATTCACGAGGCCGGAGTCGAAGGTGCGGCTCTTGATCAGCCGGTCGATCATCGCGTCGGGCAGCTTCTCGGACGGGTTCTTCCAGTGGCCCGAGATGCGCTTGAGCACGTCCTTGTTCCAGGCCCAGTTTTCGAGGATCGTCGAGGGCACTTCGACGAAGTCGCGGGCGACGGCGGTTCCCGAGAACATGCCGTAACGGGCCTTCGTGAAGATGTTGTGGGTGACGTGGCCGAACTCGTGGAACATCGTCTCGACGTCATCGTGGGTCAGCAGTGAGGGCTGGCCGGCCGCCGGCCGGTTGAAGTTGCCGACGATGGCGCAGGCGGGCTTCTGGTAGACGCCGCCGGGCAGCTCACGGCCGCCGACGAGGCCGAAACAGGCCTGGTGCTTGTACTTCCCGTCGCGCGGGAACAGGTCGATGTAGAGATACCCGATGACCTCGCCGTTCTTCTCCTTCACGACGTAGGGCATGACTTCCTCGTGCCAGACCGGCAGCTTCGCTTTCTCCATCACGACGTCGAAGACTTCGGAGTAGATGGCGAGCATGCCGTTCATGACGGTCTCGAGCGGGAAATACTGCTTCATCGCTTCCTTGTCGATGTCGAGGACGGTTTTGCTGTACTGGTTGTTCCAGTAGCGCCACTGCCAGCCCATCATCGGCTCGGTGGTGCGGATGCCGGCTTCCTTCACGCGGAGGGCGAGGCGGTCCTTCAGCTCGGCTTTCGCCTTGGGAAGCAGCTTGCCGTGCAGGCGGTCGAGGAACTCGATGACCGTCTCGGGCTTCTTGGCCATGCGGTCGTCGAGCTGGTATTCAGCGTGATTCTTGTACCCGAGCAGTTCGGCGAGCTGCTGGCGGAGCTGGAGGCCCTCTTCGAGCAGCTGCACGTTGGTGTCGGCGCAGCGGTTGTTGAACTTGGATTCGAGCCGGCGGCGGACGTCGTCGTTCTTCGCGTTGTCCATCATCGGGAAGTAGTCGGGGTAGTTGAGGGTGACGACGAATTTCCCGACGGTCGTGGTGGCGAGGCCGGCGACGAAGTCCTCGGGAAGGCCCTCGAGCTCTTCCTTTGTGACCTCGAGCTGATCCTTCCAGTCGCGGATGTTCTTCTCGAACTTGAGCTCGGTCGCGACGAGCTGCTGCTTCAGCTCCTTGTATTTCGCCAGATCGGCTTCGGACAGCATGAGACCGTTGCGCTTGAAGCCGAGCATGATGCGGTCGAGCAGGAACTGGTCTTCTTCGGTCAGTTGCGGCTTCGTCTGGGCGAAATCGTTGATGGCGTTGTACAAGTCGCGCCGGGTCATGATCTCAACGGTGTATTTGCTTGCCATTTCTTCGAACGCGGCGGCGGCATCGCGCACCGCGGCATCTTTCGAGACATACGACATGAAGATCGGAAGCGTCGTGACATCGCCGAAATCCGACAGGGCGGCTTCGAACGCCTTCACGGTGTTGTCGAAGGTGCGCTTGGCGGCCGGGATCTTCACGATCTCCTCGAGGCGCGCGTCGAGCTCTTTGCGCGAGTCGGAGGCGACCTTCTCGACTTCCTCCTTCGAGATGTCGAACCGGGGGGCGAAGGGCATGCCTTCGATGTTCGCGAGCTGGACCTTGCAGGCCGGGTTCGTGGCGCCGGCCTTGGGGAGCTCGGCAAAAGCGAGGCCGGCGCAGCAGACGACGGCCAGAATGGTGAGAAGAGAGCGTACCAACATTCCTGACTCCTTTCCTCATGGGCGAGGGTGTTTGTGTGCCGCCCATGGTATCACAGGAGCATCCAAACGCCCACCTGCCCGGCAGATCCCGGTGTACCCCGACGGTCACCATGCAGCATGCGGACAGGGCTCATCCGCAGATGACACAGATGTCACAGATTTTTTCGGGAATAGAATCTGCGTCATCTGTGACATATGGAGACCTGCAGTCTGCCTCGCTACGGCCGGCAAGCGAGAATCATAATATAAATATAGCTATACAAAATACGGGATTGAAGGTCATCTCTGCGGAGGGGGTCGAGCTGGGTGTCTCTGTGCCTGGGATGTATGTTTCTTCCCAATATTCGCTCGTGAAAGCCGAAATAACCACTCCGAGCAACAGCTTCATCACGGAGAACACAAGAGGACACAAAGAATTCACGGAGGATCGGACCAGCCTCCGTGCAGCCTCTGTGTTCTTTGTGTCCTCTGTGATGAAACGTTCTTCGTGCTTTCTGGGGGCGGGTGGTGGCTTGCAAACGGCGGGCGGGTGGCGGATACTGCGGCGAACCGGAGGAATGGCTTGAAAACGAATGTCTGGAAAGCGGATGCGATGCTGCTGCTGACGTCGCTGGTCTGGGGCGCGGCGTTCGTCGCCCAGCGGGTCGGCATGAACAGCGTGGGGCCGTACACGTTCAACGGCCTGCGGTTTCTGCTCGGCGCCCTTGCCCTGCTGCCGCTTGCCCGATATCAGCGTCGCGCCGGCCTTGCAGGCAAGGGCCGAATCGAACCCGCCATGTCCCGGTATCTGTGGCCCTGCCTGCTGACGGGGCTGTTCCTTTTCACCGGGGCTTCGCTCCAGCAGGTCGGCCTGCTCTGGACAACGGCGGGAAAAGCCGGCTTCATCACGGGGTTATACGTGGTGTTCGTGCCGCTGCTCGGGCTGCTGGGGCGGCACCGGCCCGACCGGGCGACCTGGGCCGGCGTGGCGCTGGCCGCCGTCGGCCTGTTCCTGCTGAGCGTGACAGAATCGTTCACGATCGCGTTCGGCGATCTGCTCGAGCTGGCCGGCGCCCTGTTCTGGGCCGGCCATGTGCTCCTCGTCGGGCGGTATGCGACGCGGCTGGAGCCGATCCCCTTCTCGATCGGCCAGTTCCTGGTCTGCGGCATCCTGAGCCTCGCGACGGCCTTCTGGCGTGAATCCGTCACCCTTGCAGGGGTGTATGGCGGCCTCGTTCCGATCGCTTACGGCGGACTGATCTCGGTCGGCGTCGGATACACGCTCCAGGTCGTGGCGCAGCGGGACACGCTGCCGACCCACGCCGCGATCATCCTCAGCCTCGAAGCGGTGTTCGCGGCCTGGACAGGGCGGCTTCTGCTCGGGGAGACGATGAGCTGGCGGGCGACGGGGGGATGCGCGCTGATGCTTGCCGGCTGCCTGCTCGCCCAGTTGGGGCCGGCGAAGCCGCGTCATCCGGACGCCGCCGGCCCACTTCCCGCCTCGTGCGGGGCGGGTCCGGCTGAGGCGCGCCATCAGGGAGCCGCCGGCTGCGGCGATTCCGGCGCATGTGACAACTCCGACGCGTCAGCATGAGACGCGCGTGACGCAGGGGGCGTGAAACAAGCCCCGAATCCTGCATTTCCCGGGTTCAAACGACTGGCACGTGGTTTGCGCTGATTCGTTGGCATCTTCGCCAAAAACAGAACGCAGACAATGGAGGGTGCCATGACGACGAACGCAGCGGGTCAGGAAACGAACGGCAACGAACTCGGACAGCGGCCCGAGGCCCTGTTCCACGACGAACCGGCACCCCCGCCCCACGAACCAGGGAATGGCGGTGATGGGGACGACGGCGGCTCGTGGAAAAAATGGTTGCGGCTGATCATCGATGCGAATCCGCTGTACCTTCTGAGCGTGCTTCTGATGATCGGCGGCTTGTATCTGATCGGTTCCGCCGCTTCGGAGCGGGTCGTTCAGGTCGACACCGTCGCGGGCTTCTTCGGGATTCAGAACGTGTATGAGATCGTGCTCGTCGCGATGGCGATCTACCTGCTGCGCACCGGCACGAACAGCCGCCATGGAAAGCTGCTGCTGATCTTCGTCATGGTGTTTCTCGCCGACCTGACGTTCTACCAGGTCCGCATCGCGACGATGGACCCGACGTGGGGCTTCGTCATCGGCCTGCTCTATCTGGCGCTCGGCGCCGCGAAGGTCGGGGCCGTCCTGTATTGGCTCGAGATCCGGCCCCGGTGGGAACTGCTCGTCTATCCGTTCTTCTCATTCGGCATGATATATTTCGCGCCCCAGTATCTCTACTGGGTGCTGGACAAGGTCGGTGTGGGCCACACGGGGACGCCGTTCTCTGGCCAGGCCGAGGTATACATGATCTGGCTCCTGGCCGCCCTCATCCAGCTTCCGGTGATCGTCAGCTGCTGGCGCCGGAGCGGCCTCGAGACGCCCGAGCCGAACGCCGCTTTCGGCGACGCGACGACCCTGTACCGGGCTCTGCTCCTGTTCCCGTTCGTCGCCCTGCCGTTCCAGCTCGAAAAGAACGTGATGGCCGACGCGGTTGCCGGGAACGGCGCCATCGGAAGCCTGAGCTTCGTCTATGTGCCGTATCTTCTCGCCGGCGCGTTCTTCGTTCAGAGCTTCTTCCGGAACTGGATTACGAAGCTGTACACCGTGAACGCCTTCGACGCCGTCATCCTGATGTCGTTGACCCTGCTCGCCCTGCTGACTGAGCGGAGTGACGCCGCCGCCTCCGGGTTGACAAATATCAACTGGTATATCATCATCGGCGCCCATCTCGCCGTCGCGCTGACCCGCAGGAATCTCGTCTCTGCCTCGTTCCTCGGCCTCGTGGTGTTGCGCCACGTCGGGGTCGGCGTGAAGACGGCGGCCGCCGACGCCTACGAGTATGGCCGCAACCTCTCGACGACGGCCTGGGCGGCCCTGCTGATGGCAGGTTCGTTTATCAGCCTCGGCCTCGGATTCCTCGTCAGTCTCGGGTCGAAGGACCCGCGCAAGTCCTGATTCCGATGTCCTGACCCGTTCATATCACCCCATTCACGCGCACCCGCACCGGGTGCGCGTTTTTTCGTGGGTGCGGCCGGTGCAGGTTGACGTTCTTGGAGCGGCGGGTACAGGTTTCACAAGCCGGGGAGGGGGTGTATAGTGAGGGGAACGATCCCGAGACGAACCGGGGAAAAATCGGAGGAGATACGATGAGGAGTCAGCCGCAGATGCTGTCGTTGAAGGCCCCGCTGGCCGGAATCCTGGTGCCGCTGGAGCACGTGCCGGACCCCGTGTTTGCCCGCAAAATCGTTGGTGACGGCGTTTCCATCGATCCGGTCGAGCCGGTGCTGAAAGCGCCCTGCGACGGCACCGTGATCCAGCTCCACTCCTGCGGCCATGCGCTGACGCTGTCCCCCCTACCGGGCCTGGAAATCATGATGCATATCGGGATCGACACCGTGCATCTCAAAGGCGAGGGGTTCAAACCCCTCGTGAAGGCCGGCGAGACGGTGAAGACCGGCCAGCCGCTGATCGAGTTCGATGCCGATCTCGTCGCGCGGCGCGCGGCGAGCCTGCTGACCCAGATCCTCGTCACGACCCCCGATCGCGTGTCGGAGATGAAGCCTGCCACCGGATCCGTGAAAGCCGGGGTCGACGTCGTGCTCGAGCTCCGGCTGGCCGAAGCCGGACCCGCTCCCGCGGCCGGCGCCGCCGTCCCGGAAAAAACCATCACCTCCGAAGCCGTCGTCATCCCGAATGAGACCGGGTTGCATGCCCGTCCGGCGGCCGTGCTGGCCGGTCTCGTGCGCCGGTACAAGTCCGAGATCCGGCTGCACCGGGGAACCGCCTCGGCCAACGCCCGGAGCCTCGTCGCCGTCATGGGCCTCGACGTGCGGCGCGGCGACAAGGTGCATCTCACGGCAAAGGGCCCTGACGCCGAGGCGGCTCTCGCGGCCCTTCTGCCGGCTCTCCGCGACGGCCTGGGGGATGGGGGCGGAATGCCGGCTCCGGCCACCCCGGCGCGCACGACGGAAGGCCCGACCCGCCCGACGCAGGAAGAGGGGCGGCGGCGCCCGGATGGAGCAGCCCAGCCGGACCCGAATCTGCTGACGGGTGTTTCCGCTTCGCCCGGCCTCGCCGTCGGGCGTATCCGCAAACTTCTCCGCACCGACCTGCAGATCCCCGAAACGGCCGAGACACCCGAAGTCGAGCGCCGGAACCTCGCCGAAGCCCTCGAACAGGCGAAACTCCAGACGGGGACACTGCATGACCGGCTCGCCGCCACGGCGGATGCCGGAAAAGCCGCCATCTTCGCGGCCCACCAGGAGCTGATGGATGATCCCGACGTCCTGGATCTGACCGAAAGCGCAATTGCAAAGGGAAAGAGTGCCGCGGCCGCCTGGAATGCCGCGATCACGGTGCAGGCCGACCGGCTCGCCGGAATGAGCAACGAGCTGCTGGCCGCCCGGGCCAACGACCTGCGCGACGTGGGCCGCCGCGTTCTCCGGATCCTGCTCGGGGTCGGCGAGGAGAAACGCGAGTTTCCGCCCGAGACGATCCTGATCGCGGAGGATCTGACCCCGTCCGACACCGCCGCCCTCGACCGCGGCAAAGTGCTCGGCTTTGCGACGGTTGCCGGGGGCGCGACATCCCATGTCGCGATTCTGGCCCGCTCTCTCGGGCTGCCCGCCATCGCCGCGATCGAGCCGCGCGTGCTCGACACGCCGGATGACGTCCCGGCCATCCTCGACGGATCGGCCGGCCACCTGCGGCTGAACCCCGCTTCCGAAGAGATCGGCCGTGTCCGGAACGAGCAGCGGGCTGCCGAGGACCGGCGCCGGCTCGATGTTGCCGCCGCTGCCGAACCGGCCGTGACGCAGGACGGGAGCCGCATTGCGGTTGTCGCGAACGTGGGTGGCCAGGCCGATGCCGCCGAATCCGTGCGGCTGGGCGGCGAAGGCGTCGGGCTGCTGCGCTCCGAGTTTCTGTTCCTCGACCGTGCGACACCACCGACCGAAGAGGAGCAGACAGAGGTGTACGCCGCCATGGCGAAAGCCCTGGGATCGGGCCGCACGCTGACGATACGCACCCTGGATGTCGGGGGCGACAAACCGCTTTCCTATCTGCCGCTGCCGCGCGAGGAGAACCCGTTTCTGGGCGTGCGGGGCATCCGGATCGGTCTCGACCGCCCCGACCTGCTCCGGCCCCAGCTCCGGGCGATCCTGCGGGCTTCGGCTGCCGGTGCGGCCGCCATCCAGGTGATGTTTCCGATGATCACCGGGATCGAGGAGTTCCGCGAGGCCCGCGCCGCCCTCGAAGCGGAGGCGAAGGCTCTCGGGTTGCCGATGATTCCGGCGGGCATCATGATCGAGGTGCCGAGCGCCGCGCTGCTGGCCGATGTGTTTGCCACCGAGGTGGATTTCTTCTCGGTCGGCACGAATGATTTGACCCAGTATACATTGGCGATGGATCGCGGCCATCCGAAGCTCGCCTCGCGCGTCGATGGCCTCCACCCCGCCGTTCTGAAGCTGATCGGGATGACGGTCCAGGCTGCCGCCGCGCGGAACAAGCCGGTGAGCGTCTGCGGCGGCCTGGCGGGCGATTCCCGTGCCGTGCCGGTGCTGATCGGGCTTGGCGTGGACAAGTTGAGCGTCAGCGTGCCGGCGATTCCCGGGATCAAGGCGCTGGCGCGCCGGCTGTCGATGGCCGAGTGCCGGAAGATGGCCGCGAAAGCCCTTTCCCTCGAAACCCCCGCCGCCGTCCGCGAGCTCGTCGCGGCAAGCGTGACCGCCGCCTGACAACGGAGAACACGAGATGAATATCTTCCAGAATATGTTCGCATCGCTCCAGAAAATCGGAAAGGCGCTGATGCTGCCGGTTTCCGTGCTCCCCGTCGCCGGGCTGCTGCTGGGCATCGGCAGCGCGAAGTTCGGCATCATCGGGCCGACGGTGTCGGCGCTGATGGCCAAGGCCGGCGACTCGATCTTCGGCAACCTGGCCCTGATCTTCGCGATCGGCGTCGCGCTGGGCTTCACGAACAACGACGGCGTCGCGGCCCTGGCCGGCACGGTGGGCTTCGTCGTCATGACGGCCACGATGGGCGTGATGGCGGGCGTGTTCGGCGTCGAGACGCGCCAGGTGATGGGCATGGCCAGCATCGAGACGGGCGTGTTCGGGGGCATCCTGATCGGCGGGGTCGCCGGCTGGCTGTTCAACCGGTTCTACAAGGTGCAACTGCCGCCGTATCTGGGCTTCTTCGCCGGGAAGCGGCTGGTGCCGATCCTGACGGCCGGTGCCGCGATCTTCCTGGGCATCCTGCTCAGCTTCATCTGGCCCCCCGTCGGCAAAGCCATCGGGATCTTCTCGAAATGGGCGGCGAGCGGCAACCCGACCCTGGCGTTCTCGCTCTACGGCATCATCGAACGCTCCCTGCTGCCGTTCGGGCTGCACCATGTCTGGAACGTGCCGTTCTTCTTCGAGGTCGGCGAATTCGTCGACCCGACGACGAAAGCCGTGATCCATGGCGAGATCCAGCGCTACGTCGCAGGGGATCCGACGGCCGGGAACATGACCGGCGGGTATCTGTTCAAGATGTGGGGCCTGCCCGCGGCCGCGATCTCCATGTGGTTCTGCGCGCGCAAGGAGCACCAGGCGCGGGTGGGCGGCATCATGATGTCGGCCGCCCTGACCTCGTTCCTCACCGGCATCACCGAACCCATCGAGTTTTCGTTCATCTTCGTCGCGCCGCTTCTGTACGGTATTCACGCGGTCATGGCGGCCGGGGCCTATGCGCTGTGCATCATGCTCGGCATCAAGCACGGCATGACGTTCTCGCACGGGCTGATCGACTTCATCGTGCTGTTTCCGCAGTCGACGAAGGCGCTCTGGCTGCTCGTCATCGGGCCGCTCTGGGCGGCAGGGTATTTCTTCGTGTTCCGCTGGTTCATTCTCACCTTCGATCTCAAAACCCCCGGCCGCGAGGCGGAAGAGGCTGCCGACAGTGCCGTGGCCGGCGGCGCGGCTGTCGAGATCGCGCATGACTTCGCCCGCCAGCTCGTTCTGGCGTTCGGCGGAAAGAGCAACATCCGCATGCTCGACTCGTGCATCACGCGGCTGCGGGTCGAGGTGGAGGACGTGGCGAAAGCGAGCCCCGACCGGCTCAAGGCCCTCGGCGCCGCCGGCGTCGTCACGGCCGGAACGGGGATTCAGGCGATCTTCGGCACCCGCTCGGAGAACCTGATGACCGACATGAAGGAGTATCTGGAAACAGCCGGCGATGACGCCGAACTTCAGCCCGAGGAATTGCCCCGGCAGGCTGCGGTGAGCCATCCGGTCGCGGCGGAGGCGGCGCGCGTCCGTGACCCGCATGCGGCGGAGAAAGCCCGGGCGATGCTCGCCGCGCTCGGCGGGGCTGCCAACGTGAAGCGTCTCGACGTCTGCGCGGCGACGCGGTTGCGCGTGAACCTCGCCGATGCGAAGAAGGCCGCCGACCCCGCCCTCCGCGAAGCCGGCGTCCAGGCCGTCATGAGCTTCCCCGGCGACGTGATGCATCTCGTGGTCGGCCTCAACGCCGATCAATACGCCGCCGAACTCCACGCCCTCCTGGCCTCGGCGAAATGATTCTGAGGCACGGACGGGTCGACCTCGAGGGGCGGTGCCGGATGGTGGAACGCGGCCTGCCGTGATCTGCGGTGGTGCTCACCCCTGTGGCGGACGGAGGGGAAAGGCGTTGAACCAAGCCTCCAGGGGGGCGTTCCGCGGGGCCCCCAGCCGCACCGCGGCCTTGTAGTGCGTTATGGCGGCGTTCACCGCCGCTTTCAGGGCGGCCATCTCTCCCTCGACGGTTGGCGAGGCCGTCCCGGCTTGTGATGCGTCCATCGGCTCGGCCGGTTTCGGTGCTGGTCCCGGGGTAGGGGAACCCGTGCCCGACCCGGACAGCAGATCCTCCTCCTTCCCGTCGTCGATGCCCATCTCGAGCCGGAACTCCCGGCCCTGTTCGATCATTTCGCGATCCTCGGCCGTCTCGTCGACGAGAGCGTAGACCTCCATGGGATGAGGCTGCCCTTTGACCGCCCGTTTTCCGCAGTAGCGGCGGGACAACTGGCCGGCCAGTTTCTCGTTGGTGCTCGCGGTCAGGAGGATCATGCCCGGCCGGGCCAGCGATTCCATCCGGGCCGCCACGTTGACCGCATCGCCGAACACGTCGTCGCCCTTGGTGAAGACGGTGCCGGTGTTGATGCCGATGCGGATGAGGATCTTCTCGGGGCTGGTCCGGTTGAAGGCGATCAGCTCCCGCTGCATTTTCGCCCCGCAGCGGCAGGCGGCGAGAGGGTCATCGAACTTCACCATGAGGGCGTCGCCGATCTTCTTGATCAGTTTCCCCTGGTGCTCGGTCAGGATCGGCAGCAGCATCTTGTCATGCACGGCCAGCAGCGTCATGGTGTCGAGGAGCTCTTTCTGAGCGGCTTTCTTTGAATATCCCGCGATATCCGTGAACATGACCGTCTTCTCAGCCGTGAACTTCTTGAGGATCTGGGCATCGAACTTCTTTCCCCCCGTCCCATCGGAAAATCGCTTCGCGAGCAAGGCTTCGAGATTGGCGTCGGAGAACTTCTCCAGCTCCATTTTCTGCAGGCGCATTTTGCGGAACAGATACTCGGTGTTGGGGATCGCCTTCGCCTTGAACAGCAGTTCCAGCTTGGCCAGCTCCTTGTCGAAATCCCGGTCGAGATACTCCTCCTGGGACCGGATCGCGCTGATCGACTTCTCCCGCAGCAGCCTGTCGAGTTCGAGACCGTCGGAGGGGAACAGATGCGGGATCCGCATGAATTCGTGGGCGGTTTCAACCTCCAGGGAAACATGGGTGGCGGTCTGCATCGGGGTCACTTTGGTGATCTGCTCGTAGGAAAGCGCATGCCAGGCGCCCCGGGACTCCTTGATCTGCTCGCGCAGGAACAGGATCAGCCGGCGGGAGGTCAGGATGATCAGGAGATAGATGGGGCGCTCGAGCAGTTCCCACATGGCTTTCAGTGCCGGCGAGAACTCCCCGTGGTCAGATACGTTGTTGAGGTTGACCAGGGTGGAGGCCACGTGATTATCGAAGGAACGCGCGCCTTCCCGGAACGGCTTCAACGCTTCGATGAAGAACCCGGGGCAGGCCCACTCCACGGTTTCCCCGGCTTCGAGAACCGACTGGATCATGGCGATGGTGTCTTCCCGCAGGGCGTTCAGCACCGGGACGGCTTTGGGAAAGGGGCCGTCCCATTCGGTGGTCAGTTCTGCCTTCTTGGTCTTGGCCACCAGGTTCTTCATCATCTCCTGAGCCGGAATACCGCCCGCATACGCGACCGACTGAGGTCCGCCGCCCTTCAGCTCGGCGAAGGTCGATTCGATCCGCTTCTTCATTTCCTCGGGGGACAGGCCCTTCAGATCGAGAAAGTAGGGCTCCCGGGCAAAAAGGTTGTAGACGAGCCTGGCGGTCATGCGCACCTGCTGATCCGCGTCCAGAAGGGCATGCAGCGAGAGCAGGAAGTCCTCTTTCCTGCGGGACGGGGCTTCCTTGAGATGGATCAGGGTGGTGATGCGTTGGGCCGGGGTGAGGGCGTCGAAGCTGGAAAATTTCATGCTCATGGCGCGCTCCGCGGAGGGGAATTCGGAACACCTGGGATGGAAGGATCCCTTGCCATGGTAACACGGACGCACGGTTGACCTGCAGGGCCTTGCGCGCGTTCCCAGGGCGAATCCCGGTGTCGAAAAGGCGGCAGGCGGCCGCGGAAAATCCGGCAGCCGCCGGGCTTCCCCTTCCGGAAAGCTCGTTCGGAAGCGCGTCGCAGGGGGTGCGAGGCATGGCATGCAAATTGCGATTATTGCCGCAGAAGAACCTTGGATACAGGAGTATGACCATGATTCGCATGTTGCAGATCGCATTGCTGGCCGTGGCACTGATGAGCGGCGCCGTGTTTGCCGCCACCCCCGAGATTGTCGCCGGAAATACGCATGCCCGCGTGCTGCTTGCGGATGGCGGCGTGAACTGGAACGGGCTGCGGTCGGTGTTCGAAGAGGTGATCGGGATCGTCGACGCCGCGAAGATCGAGCAGATCACGGATGCGACGATTCTGACGCCCAAGGTGTTCGACAGCGTGCTGGCGGCGGATGCCGAGATCGCCATGTTCCGCGCCTCGGCTGTGCGCCGGAAGAATACGAAGCTGCTCTGGAACGCCTTCGTCGCGAAGAGCAGCGTCATGCAGGCCCGCCTCACGAACCTCGAGATGCTGATCAAAACCGGTGCCGAACCCCGGGAAAAGGATGCGCTGCTGGCCAGGTATGCGAAGCTGCGCGGTGCGATCGTGACCCTGTGGCTGGCCAATATGCAGTTCGACCCGGATTCCCTCGGCGGCGCGGGATTCCCGCTCCCCGGCGGCGATGCCGACTACGCGATCATGCCCTCGTGGGAAGACACCGACAACCAGAACTACCAGATCTACCAGGATGCCCAGGAAGCCGTGCGCGACCTGATCCGGGAGATCGGCAAGGCCCTTTCCTGAGACCTGCAAACGGCTTCGGGGACGATCCAGGACGTCGTCGCCGGGCCGCCTGAAAAGAGATCCAACCTCATCCCCCTTCAAACCGCCACCCCGCGATGGGTGGCGGTCCCCTTTTCGGGCGGAGTCGCAGCCGCTACCGGCGGAAGCACGCAGGGCGCCGCGCCTCTGCACCGAGGGGCGGGCCTGGGCCACGGGCCTTTCTGCCGAGGCAAGACAAAACGGGGGAATTGGGGTAAACTCACGCGGAATGACCGTGCGGGCGGGACCTGCCGCACCAACCAGTGAACGGAGAGACGGATGGAAGCGACCGCAAACGACAACGAAAAACTGTCCTTGATGGACTCCCTGAGAATTCTGTTCGGGGCCTCGAAGGTGTTCTGGCTCGTGAACCTGGTGAATTTTGCCGACGGGATCGCGTATTTCGGCATTCTCACCCTGCTGACGCGGTTTCTCGGAACCCGGCTCGGCATGCCGGATGCCATGGTCGGCATCAGCGTCTCGGCGTTCACCGGCCTCGTCACGTTGTTCATGTTCGGCGGCGGCTTCATCTCGGACAAGCTCGGGGTGCGCAATGCCCTGACGCTGTCGCTGCTGATGCTGCTCGGCGGCCGCGTCTTCACGGTCATCGCGCCCTTCGGCGGCGAGTCGTATGGCGGCTGGAGCCTCGCCTGGCTCGGCCTCCTGCTCATGGCCTTCGGCTCGGGCGTGCTGCAGCCCGCACTGTATGCAGGAACGAAGGAATACACCGACCCGCGCACGGCGACGATCGGGTATAGTCTGCTCTATGCCATCATGAACCTCGGCATCATGGCCGAGGGGTTCATCTCGCCCTTCGTCCGCACCGACGATCATTTCATCGGCGGCATCAACGGCCTGGGCTGGGGCATCGACGGCGTGTTCTGGGTGTGCGTGGCGATCACCGGCCTGGTCACGATCGCGCATCTCTTCCTGTTCACCCGGACGGTCGACGAGAAGTGCCGCTGGAAGGACCCGAACGCGCCGGCCGAGCCGCCGAAGCCGGCTGCCGACGAGGCGCCGAAGACCTGGAAGGACAAGCTGATGGAGCTGCCCTTCCTCGACGCGCGGTTCATGTTCTTCATCTTCATCCTGCTGCCCGTGCGGACCCTGTTCGCGCACCAGTTCCTCACGATGCCCGACTACGTGTTCCGCTGTTTCCCGGCCGAGGTCGGAGCCAAGTTCGAATGGATCAACGCTCTCAACCCGTTGATCATCGTCATCTTCGTGCCGCTCGTGGCCGCTCTCACCCGCGACGTCAAAGTCATCACGATGATGATCATCGGCTCCGCCGTTTCGGCGCTCACGACGTTCATTCTCGTGCCCGGGCCCGATCTGAACATGCTGATTCTCTACGTGCTGCTCTTCTCGTTCGGCGAGGCGCTGTGGTCGTCACGGTTCCTGGAATACGTGGCGGATCTCGCCCCGGAAGGGAAGGTCGGCGCCTACATGGGGTTGGCCGGTATCCCCTGGTTCCTGGCCAAGTTCACCACCGGCCTTTACTCCGGCTTCATGCTGAGCCGGTTCGTGCCCGCGCCCCCCGATATGAACGGCATCTACGCCTTCTTTGGCATGCCCCAGTCGCTCGGCAGCTTTTTCCTCGGCTGGGCCGAAACGCCGCTGAACGAGTGGATGAAACTGCTCGTGCACCATGACTCGAGCACGCTGTGGCTGATCTACGGGTTCATCGCCTGCATCTCCCCGGTCGGGCTGATCCTCTCGCAGCGCTGGATCGAAGCCGGCGCCCGCCACGGAGGCAAGAAGGCCGAAGCGGCCTGAGCCGACGTTCCAAAAAACGAGGCGCGAAGGGAAGTTGCCCTTCGCGCCTTTTTTATGACGCGGAATATATTATTTCTGCGCTGCCGGCTTCCCGCCGTTCGGGGGGGCGGATGGCTTTGCGAGAAGGAAATAGAAGGCGACGCCCTTCTCATACCCGTCGGTAAAGTTTCCGAAAGCCCCGTGGGTGCCGTTGGGATCCGTCGGGTCGAACGAGACGCCTTCGAGGCTCACGGTCACCCCCCCGTAGGAAAAGCCTGGATTGGGGCCGATCCGCGTGAGCTGGTCCTCGAGACTTGCCGCGAAGGCGGCGGCCATCTTCATGACGGTCGCATACTCCTCGCCCGTCAGCGAGAAGGCAACGGTCGAGCCGAGCGCCACGTCGACCCCGATCAGGAATCCGACGGTCCAGGAGTTCGCGTTCTGGGCATGCTCCAGGATGGCATCCTCGGCCGCTCCGTGCGAGCCGTCGTCGAGGACCGAGGTCATCGCGAACGTTTCGGGATCGATCTCGAACCAGCTCCACCGCGGGGTCGCCCCCTCCATCTTCGGGGTTTTCGGGAACAGCAGGACGCCGCGCGAGGCGCGCACGAGCCGCACCACGCGTTCGGCGGCCCCGTTCGCCTCCAGCAGCTCGGCCAATGCCTCGGCCTTGCCGGGCGGGATGAGATTCACGCCCGGTTGCGATCCCCACCGGGAGACGAGCCCTTCGCCGCCACAGATCCGCTCCTCGAGCGCCGCATCGAAGATGCCGGTGCCGAACTGAAACGCGGCCACGGCTTTGGGATCTCCCGCGGCCTGGGCTCGCGCCTGACGCAGGTCGATGGCCGTCTCGAGCCCGCGAGGGGTGGAGAACGCTGACAGGATCAGGATGCGCGGGGTGTCGGGCCGGGCGATGCGCACGCCCGCTTTTGCCGCAAGCTCCCGCTCGTGTTGGGTCTGGATTGCGACAAGCTTCGCCAGCCGGCCGTGCAACAGCTCGCGTGTCCGGGTCCAGGCCGTGGAAGAGGCCGGGGTGGAGGCTGCTTTCCAGGCTGCTTCAAGGGACGAGGCGGCGTGAGCGGGCAGGTCGGGGGCCATCACGCCGAGGGCGAGAACCGTGTTCGCCGCTTCCCGGCCGTTTTCGAACGTGATCTCGAGGGGCGGCAGCGACATGTCGTCGCCCTGCTGGATCGTGATCTCACAGCCCGTGACGCGGGTTTCCCGGGTGTCGACCGCCTGGTCGTCGGTGCCCGAGAGCATGGTGCCGTCGGGAAGCCAGAGCGCGGCCTTCAGGCTGCCGTCACCGCGTTTGGGGAAGGCCAGCTCGGCGATGTCGGCGGACAGCTTTCGGGCCGGGATCTCGAGATCGAGCAGCGTCACTTCCTGCCGCTCGTCGCCGCTTCCGCCACCGAGTGCATCGGCCATGCCGCCCATCTGCGCGGCCTGGTTGCCGCCGCCCGGCTGCGTGAAGGCGCGCACCGTGAGCTTGACGAGCGTGTCGGTGAAGCTGCCGGAAGGCTCGAATCCGGCCGGGTCGAGAAACCGCGGATCGCCCCCGCCGAAGGGGAAGGCGACCAGCCGCTTGCCGAGCCGCACGACGGGCAGCCGCTCGAGCCGCCCGCCGAAGCCGGTCGACGAGGCGAGCCCGGCTCTGCCGGCATCCGTGAGCGGAACCGAGCCGGCGGTGGCAGGGAGGCTTCGGGCTTTGGCCCAGTCACACACCATCGCGCACAGATCCGCCGGCGTGCCCCAACCTTGCGTCAGCACGGCCTCGGGGCCGAACAGCGCCCCGGCCGCCGGTGCGGCGGACGGCACGCAGACGAGCCTGCCGAGCTCCCCGAGAACCTTCTCCTCGTCGAGCCCGAGAAGGGCTTTCCAGCGTTCCGCACCGGCAGACGTCAGCGGTGTGTGGAACGCGCCGGCCGCCGGCAGCGCCGAACGATCGCCTTCGGATGCGGCCGTGGGGGCCGGAATGGCGCCGGAAGCGGATTTCGGGCCGACGATGGCGCCTTTTCCCTGGCCGGGCTTGGTCCAGCCGGTCTTCGTTCGCATCTCCTGGAGTTCGATTGCCTTCCGCCGGATGCGTTCGTCGAGCTCCGGTGCTCCGTCCACGGATTCGCTGTCGACCTGCCGGGTCGCGAAAAGCCAGGAAAGCTCCTTCGGAAGCGGTGTGAGCGTGACCGGGAGGTCGAGACCGAACGGCGCCGAAACCAGCCGTGCCTGTTCCGAACCCGAACCCAGCGCGATCAGCCCCCGCCGTTCCTGGCCGTCGGGAACGACCACGGTGGGGCCGAACCCGAACAGATGAGTTTCGGCCAGGTCTTCCGCGGCAGGCACCGCCCCGTTGCTGGTTCGGACGGCCAGCCCGTGCTCGAGCGAGGTGCCGGCGCCGTCCTTCACATCCGAGAACGTCACATCTGCAACGACGCCGTCATCGGTTTTCCAGAACCCGTTGACGCGGATCGCCACTCCGTCGCCGGTTCCGGTGCCGAGCGGTTTCTGCGCGGCCGGCACGGCCTTGTCGCCGAGATCGAGGTCGAAGGCGGCATCCCCGGCCCGGGCGACGAGCGTTCCGCGCGTGGCGGTGGCCAGCGGCCGGGGAACGGCGAAGGCGAGCCGGACGCGGCTCGTTCCGCCGGGGGCCAGGAACAGCGATGCCTGCCAGCCGCCCGGAATCCGCATCGTGAGCGGCGAAACGGGTATGGCTACGGGGCCGGCCGGGGTGTGACCGAGCCAGGTGAACGTGGAGAACGGATCGAGCCGGAACAGGGCCGGAACCCGTGACGTGAGCTCGACGGTCAGCACCCGCAGGACCTGCGGTGGTTCGGCCGTTTCGAGCTGCGGCTCGGCCCGATCCTCGAACGCGACCACGCGCATCTCGACCCCTTCGTGCAGGAGGCCCGTCCCGCTGCCGGGAATCGGGGTGGCCGTCGCGACGGTTGCCGTGGGACGGGCTTCTCCCGCCAGCGGCAGGGTGAGGTGGCCGTTGATGTCATCGAAGAACCGCAGCGCCGCCGCATCCATGCTTTCGGCCGGCACGCGGAACACGACGTGGCCCGAGACGGGCTCGCGGGGCCGAAGGGCGACCTCTTCGCGATCCGGCGTGAGCAGCGGCTCGTTCGCGAGCCAGGAAAAATCCGTGATCTGCGCATCCGAGCCGCCGTTCCACGAGAGGAAGAGATGCTGCCGGAGGTTGTCGATCACGAAGGTCGGGGTTCCGCGCGTCGTTCTGCCCGCCTTTGGGCCGCCTACGATCCCGGCCGGGTGGGCATCCGAGCCTTCGAGAACGATCACGTCCTGCTCGGGAAGGATGTTTTCGAGCTTCAGCCCGACCGCGACGAGCCGCTCCTGATCGGGGCAGGGGATGCCCCTGATCGAGCGCAGGAACAGCAGCTCCGTGGCGGTGAGCTTCATTGCCGCGTTCGAAGCGGTTGTGTCGAGGCCGATCCGTCGCTCCACCTGCCAGCCGTCCGCAGGCGTCGAAGAGGCTGGGGGGATACCGGAAACCGCTGCCGGAGCCGTGCCCGCACCCGCCCCGGCCGTCACCGGAACGCCGGACTCGCCTTCGATCCGGTATCTGACGCCACTGACGCTTGCCGAGGCCGTCTGCGGAGACGGCGGCAGCCGGAACAGGTCGGCATCGCCCATCTGCGTCATCGCGCCGTCGGGCCCTTTCTTCGTCATCACGAGCCGCACCTCGAGCCGCGGATCACCCTCAGCGGTGGCGGCAATCCTTCTGCCGAGCCGTTCGGCGGCGTCCCGCATGGCCGTCGGATCCTCCGAGACCGCAGCGAATCCGCGCGTGAAGCTGGCCGCCTCGTCGAAGCAGCCGCGCTGGTCGTTCCGGACCATGCCCACGAAGGTGCAGTCGATGCCGGCATCCCGGAACTTGCCGAGAATGGCTTGGGCATCCTCGTCTCCCGTCACCGACGGCATGTCGGCATCCGTCACCAGCAGCAGATACCGCCGGCTGGAAGGGACGGCCTTCAGACTCCGGAACGCCGCATCCAGTGCGCCGAGTGTCTCGGTGCCCCCGTAAGCCTTCATGTCGCTGATGCCGCGCAGCAGCGCTTCGCGGTTGTCCGTCCAGACCTGATTAATATCGGTGTACATACTATATGACATCGCCTGCGCGACGGCGCCGGCCGGCAGGCTGCGCACGAAGTTCCGCAGGATCTCCTTGGCTTCCTCCATGCGATACCCCGTGTCTCCTTCGGGACTGGGGGGCATGTTCATCGAGCCGCTGACGTCCTGCACGATGCAGACGACGGGCACGTCGCTGGGGGCCGTGACGGCCGGCCGCCGGTAGGTCATCTCGAACTCGCGGCCGAGAAT
>Ga0116157_10001140_pt1 | contig 26853 bp, 23 predicted proteins | sample AD_UKC048_MetaG_FD_89882 | JGI IMG/M metagenome (GOLD analysis project Ga0116157, IMG submission 89882) | Active sludge microbial communities of municipal wastewater-treating anaerobic digesters from USA - AD_UKC048_MetaG | ecosystem: Engineered > Bioreactor > Anaerobic > Digestate | place: USA... | reverse complement strand
TTTGCTTCTGAGTATAAGGAAGTTTTGCAATTCAGTTTTGATATGTTTAAAGTTTTTGGCTTTACCGATTTAAAAGGTTATATCGCTATTAGAGATCCAAAAAATGTTCAGAATTATATGGGTGATCCAGAGGTTTGGGATTTAGCCGAAAAAACTATTAAAGAAGTGGTGAGTGATTTTAATATGCCTTATGAAATTGAAGAGGGTGGAGCTAAGTTTTATGGACCTTCTTTGGATATTAAAGCTAAAGACTCTATCGGCAGGGAATGGCAATTAACCACCATTCAATTGGATTTTCAAAATCCTAAGAAATTTAATATGACCTATCAAGGTCCAGAAAAAGAGGAACAACCAATTATGATTCATCGAGCTCTATTGGGATCATTGGAAAGATTTTTTGGTGTTTTAATCGAGCATTATGGTGGCTCTTTTCCAACTTGGATATCTCCAGTTCAGGTAAAGATTGTTTCAGTGGGGGAAAAGCATGCTGATTATTGTGAAAAATTAAAAAAGGAATTTTTAGAATTGGATTTAAGATCGGAAGTTGATATTGATAATGAGACTGTGGCCAATAAGATTAGAAAAGCGGTTGGGGAAAAGATTCCTTATATTATTGTGGTGGGAGATAAAGAAATAGAGGGAGAGGATTTGGCAATTAGAAAAAGGGGCGAGCAAAAGATTGATACAGTCAAAAAGTCAGAATTTATCAAGAATCTTTTGCAGGAAATTGAAGACAAAAAATAATATTAGAATGATAGATCAAAAATAGAATATTAATAAAAAAGGACTAATTTCTTCTAGTCCTTTTTTATTAATTAAGTTATTGAAGTTATTTGCTGATTATATCTTTTATTTTGTTTGCTAAATTAATAGCTGTCTTTAAATCGTTTTGATGAAGATTTCTTCCGATAGCACAGCCTCTAGCTCCAGCAATGTCGTTTTGATTTTTTATCATTTTCAATATTTTTTCTCCTTTAATTTTTTCTCCTCCTGAACAAATTATTCCAGTATTTCCCCCAGCGATAATAACTTCTTGAAATTTTTTAGCATCTGATTCTTTATCATCAAAAGGGTAATTTAATTTTACAAAATCTGCCCCTAGGCACAAACCTACACCAGCGGCTCCGGATAATATTTCTAATGATTTTTCTTCCTTTACGTTTTTTCCTCTAGGGTATATCCATAGGACGGCTATTAATCCGTTTTGATGAGCCTTTTTTATTATTTGGGCCGCCTCTACCATCATTTCATTTTCATATTCGCTTCCTAAATATAGAGTATATCCTACTCCTAATATCTTTAATCCCGATTGTTTTTTAAATTCAATGGTATCTTCCACTGTCCATAAAGCTAAACTTAAAGGATCTTGAGTCTTTACTAAATTAGTTTTTCCATTTAGTTTAACTAAATAAGGTATTTTTTTATATTTTTCTCCGTATCGAGAAATTAAACCTAGATGAGCAGCAAAAACTCCAATATTTGATTTTTCAGCTATTTTAAAGAGATGTTCTGGTTGACTATTTCCCAAATTTAATTTAGTAGAGAAATCTTCGTTAAGATGTTCTATTTTTTGGTCCCCGGCAAATAAAAATAGATTTCCGGTTTTATGAGTGGCTTCTAGAAAATTCTTTTCATATATTTTTTTATATTTTCCTGGGACGGACAAGGGGATATTAATTTTCATATTTTTTAAAATTATTAAATTATGTTATAATATTAAAGCCTTTAAATTATAACATTTTTAAGAAATATGGACAATAAAAATCAAGAGTCGGAATTTAATGTCAATAAAACATCTTTTGATGAAGCTAGCGATAGCTCTGATAATAGTATAAATTTTGGTGACAAGAAAAAAACCAAGGATAAGTCTTTGAGAAATTTTAATTTTGGGTTATGGTTTTTAGAAAATAGAAAAAAGTTTTTTATAGGGATTATTATATTTTTGGTAATATTGTCAGCCATTCTTTATTCCGTTTTTTTCTACAACCTTTATGACTATATTAGATATACCCCCGAAGAGAGAAGGGCCCTACAAGAGTTATCTGAGGTTAATGTTAACTTAAATCCAGGAAGATTAGCTATTGATTTAGAAGTTGGTAAATCTCAATTCTTTTTTCATAATAACAAATATGATTTTGTTGCTCAAGTGAAGAATCCTAATAATAATTTTTTTTCTTATATTGATTATTGTTTTTCTGATGGCGATAAAAATTTATTTTGTTCTAGTGCAACTTTATTTCCTGGTGAAAATAAGTATATAGTTGATTTAGCTGTTGGCTTAGAAAATCGTCCTAGTAATTTAAAGTTTAATATAATTAAAAAGAATTGGGAAAGAGTTAGTGTTAGAACTTATCCTGATTGGGAAAAATATTATTCCGAAAGATTAAATTTTTCTGTTTCTGATATAAAATTTGAGATAACTAGGCCGGCTGATTTGAGTTTAAAAAGTACTAATAATTTATCTTTCAAAATTCAAAATAATTCACCCTATAATTTTTGGGAAGTTCCTTTAGATATAATTATGTTTTATCGAGGTAATATTGTTGGTGTAAATAAATATAATGTTTCTGAATTTATGTCTTTAGAGTCTAAAAGTGTTAATCTGTCTTGGTCTAATTCTTTGAGTCAAGTTGATGATACTAAAATAATTCCAAACCTAAATATTTTACAAGAAGAAAATTATATTAAATATAAATAATTTAATTTATAATCTTATGTTAAATTTTTTTCAATTACCGTATGAGAAAAATGTTTTTGGGAAATATCTTTCTCAGGAAACTTTAGATTTTCATTACGGAAAACATCATCAAGCTTATTTCGACAATTTAATAAAACTAATTTCCGGAACAGATTTAGAAAAGAACTCTCTTGAAGATATTATTAAAAAATCATTTAATCAATCTAACCTAAAGTTAGTTTTTAATAATGCTGCTCAAGTATTTAATCATAATTTTTATTGGAATAGTTTGAGCCCTGAAAATAAAAAACCTTCTAGTTTTTTAATGTCCGAAATTGAAAAAAATTTTGAATCCTTTAATAGTTTTAAAGAGGAGCTAAAGAAGAAGGCTCTAGCTCAATTTGGTAGTGGTTGGGCCTGGGTTGTTTTGGAGGGTGAGAGAATAAAAATAATTACTACATCAAATGCTAATAATCCTTTAACTCAAGATCAAACTCCATTAATTTGCTTGGATGTTTGGGAACATGCTTATTATATTGACTATCGAAATAAAAGAGGGGACTATCTTGATAATTTGATTGAGAATCTAATTGATTGGGATTTTTTTGAGGCTAATCTAAAAAGTGCACAATAATTTACTTTTTAATCCCTGTGGATTAACTGTTAATAGAATGTTAACAAAAAAATAAAATATTTTTTATAAAAAGAACCAAGTTGTTAATAACTTTGGTTCTTTTTTATTTTTTTTATATTTGTGCTGTTTTTATTAATGTTTTATATTGTTTTTATTTGTTGACCTTAGGGGAGAAGTGGTGTATAATTATAGTTGTAAGGTGAAAAGTGGTGAAAAGTGGTGAATAAGAAAAATAATTTAAAACATTTATATGTTTATTGGGGAATACAATCATAATTTAGACGATAAAGGCAGAATAGCTATTCCAGCCAAGTTTAGAGCTTTGCTAAAAAAGGGTGGTGTTGTTACTAAGGGTTTGGATAATTGTTTGTTTTTATATACTAAAAATCAATGGCAAAAAATAGCTCAAAAATTATCAGCCTTGCCAATAAGTCAGGCTAAGGCTCGAGCTTTTGCCCGCCATTTTTTGGCTGGGGCTATGGACTTAGAATTTGATAATCAGGGTAGAGTTACTGTTCCAGAATACTTACGTCAATTTGCTAGTTTAAAAAAGAGCGTTATTATCGCTGGATTGTATAATCATTTAGAAATTTGGAATCAAGATGATTGGAATAAATATAAAAAAGAATCTGAGAAAAATAGTAATGCCATTGCCGAAGAGTTGGGAGATTTAGGAATTTAACAATTTAACGATATGAAAAATTATTTCCATATCCCGGTAATGTTAAAAGAAATTATAGAGTTATTAAACATTAAGAAGGGTGGGCAATATATTGATGGAACTTTGGGTGGTGGTGGATATACCAGAGCAATAAGTCAGGCTATTGGTGAAAGAGGGAAAATATTATCAATTGATTTGGATCCTTTAGCTATAGATAATTTTTCAAAAGATAAATTAGAAAATGTTGTAGTAATTAATGATAATTTTTCAAACATTAAAGAAGTAGTTTTAAATAATAAAAAATTTCTTTTAAAAGATAAATTTGATGGTATAGTGGTTGATTTAGGTCTTTCTTCGGCTCAGCTAGAAGATGATGAGAGAGGATTTTCTTTTCAGCATGATAGTAATTTGGATATGTCATTTGGTCCTCAAATTGAAAATAGCACTTATTGGATAGTTAATAATTATCAACCGTCTGATTTAGAAAGAATAATTAAAGAATACGGGGAAGAGTCTTGGGCAAGAAAGATTGCTGAACATATTGTTGTTTATAGAAAGAAGAAGAGAATTGAGACTACTCAAGAATTAGCTGAAATCATTGCTGGGGCTATTCCAAGAAAGTTTTGGGCCAAAAGAATTCATCCAGCTACCAAAACTTTTCAAGCTCTTAGGATTGAAACTAATCAAGAGCTAGAAAGTTTAAAAGAGTTTTTGCCACAGGCAATAGAATTATTGGATAAAGGTGGTCGATTAGTAATAGTTTCTTTTCATAGTTTGGAGGATAGAATTGTTAAAAATTATTTTAGAGACTTAGGCAGGTCAGAAAACCCTAACATTAAAATTTTAACCCCTAAACCCTTAATTCCAGGGAATCAAGAAATAGAAGAAAATTATCGATCCCGTAGTGCTAAGTTAAGAGCTATAGAAAAAATTTAATAATTTATATAAAAAATATGTCAACAACAAAAAACAACAAGAATAAATTTTTAAGCGCTGTGAACTTGTGTTTGGTATTAGTGGTTGTTTTAGGTGGATTATATTTTTTAAAGAGCATGGATGATGTTATGGTAAAGAATCTAGAATTAGAACAATTAAAAACAGATTTAAATGCCTTGCAAGAAGAAAAACAAGAATTAGATTATAGAAAAAATGCTTTAGGCTCTTATGAAAATGTTAGTGCTAGACTAGATGATTTAAAAATGGTAAAAGTTACTGACATAGAGTATATCAGCGTAGGGGATGATTCTTTGGCTAAAAAATAATAAAAGAAATAATAGAATTTATCGCATGGCCTCTAATTTTTTTAAAAAAAATCAGAATAATAAAGATTTAAAAAATTTTAAGAACAATCGCCTTAATTATCTGATGGCGATTATTTTTTTAATTTTTATTTCCATAGTTTATAAGCTTTATCATTTACAAATTATTGAAAATGAAAAATATTCTGCTATAGCTCAGCAACAACATAATGTTTATAATGAGCTTAAGGCAGAGAGGGGTAGTATTTATTTGAGAGAAAGTGGCGGTCTTTATCCAGTGGCCATGAATCAGGATTATGCTAGTATTTATATTAATCCCCGAGCTTTATCAGAGGAGGACATTTTGAAGATATTGGATCATATTTATAATATTTTTCACAAAGAGATTGTTGAAAAAGAGGTTGATGAATTTTTAAAGCAACAAGAAGAGGAAGAATTGAATAATGAATTAAATTATATTAACTCATTAGATCTGAGTGAAGAAGAAAAAAATAATAAACGACAAGAAATAATAAATAATAGAAATAATTTGAAGCTTAATATTGAATGGGTGGAGTTTCAAAAGATTAAAAGAGATTTGGAGATTAAGGAGAGGCAACAGAATATTATTAATGATTATTTTGTTAAAGTTAATGTTAGAGATAAATATTCTCGATTAGTTAAAAGAAAACTTAGTAGAGATGAATTAATAAATTTCTATTTTCAAGTTTTGCGAGAAAGTTTTTCTTTAAATTCCGTAGCTGATTTAAATATAAAAAATGGAAAAGTATTTTTGAGTGATGGTCGTGACATAACCTTAGAGATTAAGGGGGTAAATATTTCCTGGGAGAGCCTAAGATACTATCCAGAAAAAGAAATTTTTTCTAATGTTTTGGGTTTTACTAATCTAGAGAATGTTGGAAATTATGGGTTAGAAGGATTCTTTGATCATGAACTAAAAGGACAGGATGGTTTTTTAGTAGGTGATAAAGGGACTTATCAGGGCAAAAAAATTATTATTGATAAAAGAGAATATCAAGCGCCCATTAACGGACAAAACTTGGTATTAACAATTGACTACGCTGTTCAATTAAATATTTGTCAAAAATTAAAGGAAGCTCAAGCAAAACATCAATTTGATAGTGGCAGTATTATCATTATGGAGCCTAAAACTGGAAAAATTTTAGCAATGTGTCTTTGGCCAGGCTTTGATTCTAATAATTATCAAGAGATTGAAGACTCAAAGATTTTTGATAATCAGGTTACATCTTATCAATATGAGCCTGGATCCGTTTTTAAAACAATAACTATGGCCATTTCAATTGATCAGGGAAAAATTAGTCCCGATACTTTTTATGAGGATAAGGGTCAAATTACTATAAAGGGTTGGCCGAAGCCAATTAAAAATTCTGATTATTCTACCAAGGGGGGTCATGGTTGGGTCAATATGAATTATGTTTTGGAAAATTCTTTGAATACTGGTGCGATTTTTGCTGCTCTTCAGGTTGGTCCAGAAATATTTACTGATTATTTAAAAAAATTTGGTTTTGGAGAAAAATTTGGAATTGAATTAAGTTCAGAAAGTTCTGGTAATATTAATAGTCTATTGTCTAACAAGGTTAAAGATATTGACTTTGCTACAGCTTCTTTCGGTCAGGGTATCGCAGTCACTCCTTTGCAAATGATTTCAGCTTATGCTGCTTTGGCTAATAAGGGTGTTTTAATGAAACCATATATTGTGGAAGAGATTTTAGATGAAAATAATCAAACTATAAAAAAAGTGGAGCCTCAGATAATAAGGCAAGTGGTTTCCGAACAAACAGCCGAAACAGTTTCGGCCATGTTAGTTAATGTAGTTGAAAATGGCCATGCTAAAAAATCTCAAGTCGATGGTTATTATATTGGAGGAAAAACTGGTACGGCCCAGATTCCATCACCCAGCGGTGGTTATTTAGAAAATCAATACATCCACAATTTTATCGGTTATGCTCCAATTAGTGATCCTAAATTTGTTATGTTAGTTAAATTTGATAATCCCAAAACTTCGGTCTATGCCGAAGGAACGGTTGTGCCAGTTTTTGGCGAGATTGTTGATTTTTTGCTAAAATATTATCAGATACCGAAAGAGAAAAAATGAAATTAAATTAAAATAAAATAAAAATATGAAGAAAATTGTTATGAAGCTTTTAGCTTCTTGCTCTAGAAAAATCATTGCTAAATATAATCCTAAAATTATCGGTATTAGTGGTAGTGTTGGTAAAACAGGAACTAAAGAAATCATATCTTTGGTGTTGGCTAATAAATTTAAGGTTAGGTCTAGTATTAAAAATTATAACAATGAGTTTGGCTTACCCCTAACTATTATTGGAATGGAATCGCCAGGAAAAAATGTCTTTGGTTGGTTAAAGGTATTTTTCAAAGCAAAAAGATTAATTTTATTTACTGATAAAACATATCCAGAGGTTTTAGTTTTAGAGATGGGAATTGATAGAGAAGGCGATATGGATTATCTCTTGTCTATTGTTAGACCCGATATTGGAATTTTAACTAATATTTCTCATTCTCATATTGAATATTTTGGTAGCTTGGAAAAAATAAAAAAAGAGAAATCTAAACTAGTAAAAAATTTAAAAAAGGAAGGGGTAGCAATTTTGAATTATGATAATAAATATTTAAAAGAATTATCTTCAGAAATAAAAAGTAAAACTATTTTTTATGGCATTGAGAGAGGGGCAGACATTTTAGCTAAAGATATTAATTTTATTTTACCAAAAGATTTTTTAAGAGAAGATTTTTATGGCATTAATTTTAAAATAGAATATCAAGGATCAGTGATGCCAATAAATTTACCCAAAGCTATTTCTAATTCCCAAGTTTATTCAGCTTTAGTGGCTATAGCGACTGGTTTACATTTAAATCTGAATCTAGTTGAGATTTCTGAATATCTAAAAAACATTCTACCAATTCCGGGAAGGATGAATATTTTAAAGGGTGTAAAGAATTCTATTATTATTGATGATACTTATAATTCTTCTCCTGAGTCTAGTTTAAATGCTCTCAGGACTTTAGAAAAAATAGATTTAAAAAGTGGTCGCAAAATTGTAGTTTTTGGTGATATGCTAGAGTTAGGGCATTATACTGAGGAGGGGCACCAATTGATTGGTAAAAAAATGGCCGAGATAGGACTAGATTTAATATTTTTAATTGGAGAAAAATCTCGTGATATTGGCCGAGGTGCTATTGAGGCTAAATTTGATAAAGACAGAATTTTCAATTTTTCATCGATTGAAGAGGCTCAGGAATTTTTAAAAAATAGAATAGAAGAGGGAGATGTTTTGCTGTTTAAAGCTTCTCAGGGTATTAGATTGGAAAAATTAGTAAAAGACATTATGGCTGAACCAGAAAAATCAAATGAATTATTGGTTAGACAGGGTCCTGCTTGGGAAAATTAATTTTTTTTATATACTTCTTAATGGAAAATTTAATAAAAAAACTAAACGATTTAAGAGAACAAATTATTAAAATTAAAAAAATCTTAAATATTGAAAGCAAAAAGAATAGATTAAGAGATCTGGGAGTTTTAATTTCTCAAGAAGATTTTTGGGATGATAATGATAGTGCTATCTTGATTAGTCAAGAAGCTGAGGTTCTAAAATCCGAAATAAACAATTTTGAAGAATTGGAACAGGAGATTTTAGAGACGGAGGAATTAGCAGCTTTGTCTGGTGAATATCGGGATGAATCTGTTTATGATGATATTAATAAAAAATATGAAGAATTGGCTAAAAAATTTCTTGAATTAGAGTTTTTATTATTGTTTTCTGGGGAAAGCGATAATAATAATGCTATTTTATCTATTCATGCAGGTAGTGGTGGAGTTGATGCTCAAGATTTTGCTGAGATGATAGAGAGGATGTATTTGCGTTTTGCGGAAAAGAAAAATTTTAAGGTAGAGATCCTAGATAGAATTGTGGCTAATGAGGCTGGTATTAAAACTTCGGTTATAAAGATTAGTGGTCCATATGCCTATGGTTTTTTAAAAAGTGAGAATGGTGTTCACCGTTTAGTTAGGATTTCTCCTTTTGACGCTGAAAGTATGAGACATACTTCTTTTATCGGGGTAGAGGTGATTCCGGAAATAAAAAACGATGAAATTATTAAAATCGAAGACAAGGATTTGAGGATTGATGTTTATCGATCTTCTGGTCCTGGAGGTCAAAGTGTTAACACTACTGATTCGGCCGTTAGAATTGTTCATATTCCGACCAATATTGTAGTTACCTGTCAGAGTGAAAGGTCGCAACATCAAAACAAAGAGAGGGCTTTGGATATTTTACGAGGTAAACTTTTTCAGCTACAAAAAGAGGGAATTGATGAGAGTAATAAGAAAATTAAAGGTAGTGCTGGTCAAGGGACCTGGGGGAAGCAAATTCGTTCTTATGTTTTTCAGCCTTATCAAATGGTAAAAGATCATCGAACAAATTTTTCAGTGAATACCGTTAATGAGGTTATGGATGGTCAAATTGATTTATTTATTGAGTCTTATTTAAAATTTTTACTAAAAGATAAAAATGATAATATTGCTTTATTTTGATAAAAATTTTATAATATTAGTATCTTTTTAAATAATTAAAATTTAATTTATAATTTTATGTTTAAAACAAAAAATAAAAAAATATTATTATTTTTTGGGATTTTTTTAGCTTTAGTAGTCTCAGTTTTATGGTATTCGTTTTCTTATTCTTTTAGCGAATATGGTGATTACGAGTCAGCTATTTCTGTTCCAGCTAGCTCGGGAGAAACTCCTTATATAGAAAGAGCGGGTTGGATGGCAATTTCTCCAAATAATGGCAATATTTATTTAAGCGATGAGAGTAATCGTCAAATTTTGATTTTTAATTCTAATGATGAATATCAGAGAAAAATATATAATTCCGGTGTGGGCGAAGGGCAATTTGCTGATCCTAAAGGAATAGTTATAGGGGATAATGGTGATGGAGATGATGTTATTTTTTTGGTTGATGGGTACAATGATAAAGTTTTAAAACTTAATTATAAAGGTGAGTTTCTTTTGGAGTGGGGGGCAAAAGGAGATGGTAATGGAGAATTTGATAATCCTCAAGATATTGGTATAGATTCTGAGAGTAATATTTATGTAGTTGATTCTAGCAATAATCGTATTCAAAAATTTGATTCTTCTGGTAATTATATTACTAAATGGGGTGCGCCCGGTTCAGATCCTGGCCAATTTACTAGTCCTAGTGGAATTACCATTGATTCTAAAAATAATATTTATGTTACCGATACCTACAATAATAGAGTGCAAAAATTTGATTCTAGCGGAAATTTTATAACTCAGTGGGGAGAATGGGGTGAAGGATCTTTAAATTTTTGGGATCCCATGGGCATTTTTGTCGATGATGAAGATAATGTTTATGTGATTGATCAAGGAAATAATAATAAAATTAGAAAATTTGATTCTGATGGAAATTTTTTAGAAATAGTTATCTCCGGTAAAGTGCCAGAGCATTTTGCCGAAGAGGATGGTACTATTTCTAGGGCTATTGATATTGAAATGAATTCGCTAGGAGATATATATATCAGTGACGAATTTAATCGAATTCAAAAATTTTCTCTAGGAACTAAAACCGATTATTATCAAGATTTAAGATTTTTTTACCAAAATAATGGAGATTTTTATGCTCCTACTTTTGTGGCAATTGATTCTTCTAATAATATTTATGTAACTGATACTAATAATAACCGTATTCAAAAATTTGATTCCTCTGGTAATTATTTATCTCAATTTGGTTTACCTGGAGTTGGTAATGGTCAATTGAATAATCCAACTGGCATAACCTTAGATTCTTCTGATAATATTTATGTAGTTGATAGAGGAAATAATCGCGTTCAAAAATTTGATTCCTCTGGTGATTATTTATTTAAATTCGGTGGTAGTGGAGATGGAAATGGTCAATTTAATTGGCCCAATGGGATTGCCATTGATTCTTCTAATAATATTTATGTAGTTGATTCTAGCAATAATCGTATTCAAAAATTTGATTCTTCTGGTAATTATTTATCTCAATTTGGTTTGCCTGGAGTTGGTAATGGTCAATTGAATAGTCCAACTGACATAACCTTAGATTCTTCTGGTAATATTTTTGTAGTTGATACTGAAAATAATCGTATGCAAAAATTTGATTCTTCGGGGAATTATTTGTTTCAATTTGGCACTGCTGGATCTGGAGATGGTCAATTTAAGTATCCTAATGGAATTGCTTTTGATTCTTCTAATAATATTTATGTAACTGATACTCTTAATAACCGTATTCAAAAATTTGATTCCTCTGGTAATTATTTATCTCAATTTGGTTTGCCTGGAGTAGGTAGTGGTCAATTTAATAATCCAACTGACATAACCTTAGATTCTTCTGGTAATATTTTTGTAGTTGATACTGAAAATAATCGTATGCAAAAATTTGATAGCTCCTTTAATCATGCTATTACTTGGGGTTCTAGATTTGACATTAGGATTTTTCCTGGTCAAAATTTTTCAGTCAATCCCGTTAATAACAATATTTTTTATTCTGATGTAGCTAGTGGAATGGGTATTTCAGAATTTGATTCTTCTGGAAATTTTATTGGGTTTGTAAAAACGAATATAGAGCCAGTTGCTCCACTTGGTTCAGTTTTTGATTCTTTGGGAAATATTTATATTTTTGACAAAAATGATTGTTTGGTTAAAAAATACAATTCCTCTTCTCCTCAAAGGGAATTTATTGATAGTTGGGGGGGGTGTTCGGCTGATAGCGGTAGCTTCAATATTACTACAAAATTTGAAGCAGCTGTTGATTCTGATAATAATATTTATGTAGTTGATACTGGTAATCATCGCATTCAAAAATTTAATTCCAGTGGTACTTATATAACTGAATGGTCGATTATAACCCCAATTGATGTAGTTGTAGATAGTTTTGACAATGTTTATGTAGCTAGCAATATGCCACATTATATAACTAAATTTGATTCTTCTGGCAATCAAATAGTTCAATGGCAGAAAGATATAGATGGCAATGACTTTGCAAATATTTATGGACTAGCTATTGATTCTTCTGATAATATTTATGTAGCTGATAATAATAGTTATATTCAATATTTAAAGAAATTTAATAGTTCGGGGCAGCCAATAAGTAATATTTATATTGATGAACATCCTTATGGAATTATTATTGATTTTTTAGATAGAATATATATTTCATCTGATAAAAATGGTGGAAGTATTGATCGCTGGGTTTTTGGAGATTTTATTGGGTATATATTTGATTCTAAGATTGCCGGAGAAAATGATTATGTTTTTGAAAATCCATTTAGTGTTTCCTTGGGCACGATAAATCATCCAGAACTTGGTTTAACAGATATAATCTTGGTATCAGATATAGAAGAAAATAATATTAAAATTTTTTCTATTAATGATGAAGTAATAAGTCACATAGGTACGATGGGATCATATGGTACCAGTAGTCTGGGTAGATTTAATATGCCATCTGATGTAATTTTTAAAGATCCATATCTTTATTTTGCTGATGCCGGAAATCATCGAATTCAAAGATTCAATCTTTTTACAGAAGAAATGATTTCTTGGGGTGATTTTGGTGATGGACCCGGTCAATTTGGCGGAGAATCCCTTATCGGTGGAGGTTATATTTTAGGAATGACATTTGATTCTGACGGAAATATTTATGTGACTGATACTTTTAATAATCGTGTGCAAAAATTTGATGCCGATGGAGTTTATATTACTCAGTGGGAAGCTTCTTATCCTTTTGGAATAGCTATTGATCAGGATTCTAATATTTTTACATCTGATCCTTTCGGTAATAACATTATCCAAAAATTTGATTCTGGCGGTAATTTAATTAAAGAATTTGGTGGAGCTGGTTCTGAAAATGGTCAATTTAATCTAGCGGCTGGTTTGTTTATAGATTTTAATAATTATCTTTATGTAGCTGACGGAGACAATAATCGTATTCAAAAATTTGATACTGATGGCAATTTTTTAGATAAATGGGGAGAGCCGGGCGGAGATTTAGCTCAATTTGATCAGCCCATTGATGTTGCCGTAGATAATGATGGAAACATTTTTGTAGCTGATTCTGGAAATAAAAGAATACAAGTTTTATATATTTCAGCTCAAAAGCCTTATGACTTAGCAATCTCTAATACCACTTCTGACTCAATAACTGTTTCTTGGCAAGGAAATACTTATAATTATTATGTAGAAAATATTACTAATTCAGATTCTTCTGATTGGATTCAAAATAATTCCTATACTTTTTCTAATTTGACCTGTGGAAAAACTTATTCTTTTAGAGTTAAAGGAAAAACTTATTCTGACGAAGAAACTGATTGGTCTGACGTTATAGAATATTCTATTACTTGTCCTATCTCGGAATCAAATAATAATTCTATCTATTCTAGTGAGTTACCGCTTCCTGTTTGTGAATCAGTCGAATATAATGATTGGGAGGTTTGCAAGAATGGTTTTAATATTCAATTTAGAAGCATCAAAAAAACAGAACCAACTAATTGTTATTTATCAACAAAGCAAAGGCAAGCCATGGAAAGGTCTTGTTTTGTTATTGATTATGAGGAAGATAAAAAAATAGTAGAAGATGATAAATTTGAAAATATTGATCAGGGTTATTTATTAAATATTAAAAATATTACTTTAAGAGAGAAATCTTTGGTCTCCAGAGTTGATGCTCAATTAGTTAATAGATTAAAGGGTTTTATATTGTTGCAAAATGAAAATTATGGCGAACTTTGGTATGTAAACCCAGTTGATAATTTAAAATATTATATGGGTAATTCTTTGGCGACTTTTAATATTATGAGGGGCTTTGGTTTGGGTGTTTCTAATAAAAATTTTGAATTATTTGAAAAAAATGGAGTTCCTGATAAATTATTAGGTAGAATTATATTAAAAGTAGAGAGTCATGGAGAGGCTTATTATGTTAATCCTATTACTAAAGAAATGCATTATTTATCTAGACCCCATGAAGCTTTTGAAATTTTTAGAAGACTAGCTCTGGGAATAAATAATGTAAATATTAGAAAAATCGAAGTTGGGGCTCAATAATTTAAATTATTTATTTAATTTAAAAATAATTTATTTTTAATTTGTCTTCAAATTAAAAAGAGATATATAAAATACTAATATTAATTTATTGGTATTTTTTTATGTTTAAAAAATATTTTTTTATGGCTACGACTCTTTCTTTTGTTGTGGGCTTGTTTTTATCTTTTTATTTAAAAGTACTTGATAATTGTTCAGCTTTAATTTTTTTTATTCTTTTTTTATTATTTTTATTATTGTTATTTAAAAAACAGAGAACATATTTATTAATTATTGTTTTTTTGTTTTTAGGTATCTGGCGCTATAAGATATCAATAGCCTCCGAAGGTTCTAGTGAAATTAAAAAATATTATAATAAGGATTTAATGATGATAGGAAAAATTATTGAGGAGCCTGAAATTAAGGAGAACAGTCAAAAGATTAAGGTTGAAATTTATCAAATTGAAGATAATTGGGGAAAATCTTTAGATTTAAAAGAAAAAATTTTAGTAATTGCTCAGCCCTATCCGATTTTTAATTTTTCTGATTGGTTAGAAATAAGGGGTAAATATGTAGAGCCAGGTTTGATTGATAATTTTGATTATAGCTTGTATTTAAAAAGATTTGGGTTGGAAGCAGTGTCATATTATCCGGAAATAAAAAAAATTGATAAGTTTAAAGACGAGAGGTCATTTTTTTTAAAATCGAAAATTTATATTTTAAAAAATAAGATTAGAGAAATTTTTGATGCCAATATTGATTTTATTTCTGCATCAATATTGAAGGCTATGATTTTGGGTGATAAATTTTTTTTGACTCCAGATATTCGAGAGAGTTTTTCTCGGTCCGGTCTTAGTCATATTATTGCTATTTCTGGTCTTCATATTACTCTACTTGCTTCTTTGTTTTTAAGCTCCTTGTTGTTTTTGGGAGTTTCTAGGCGACAGGCCTTTTATTTTGTTATTGTTTTTTTATTTTTTTACTTGATGTTAATCGGAGCTCCAGCTTCAGCTTGTCGAGCCTCCATTATGGGATTTTTGTCTTTCTTGTCGGTTTATTTAGGGAGATCAGGAAATATATCTAATGCTTTATTTTTAGTTGGTTTTATTTTGCTTCTTATTAATCCATTATTAATATTTGCTGATATTGGCTTTCAGCTTTCTTTTTTGGCTGTTCTGGGGATTATTTATATACATCCTAAAATTAAGGGATTTTTAGAGAGCCAAATATCTGAGAGATTTTTAAGTTTAAAAAATGTTTTAGATGTAGTTAGTGTTACTATTTCTGTTCAATTGATTTCTGCTCCAATTTTAATCTCCAATTTTAATCAGGTTTCTTTGATAGCCCCATTTAGCAATTTATTAGTTTTATGGACCGTTCCGATAATTATATCTTTATCTATGATGGCTATAATAATTTTTTTTATTAATCCTTTCTTGTCGCAAATTATTTTTCTGTTGATTGAAATTATTTTAAAATATATTATTTTTATTAGTAATTTTGTTAATAAAATTCCAGGATCTGTTATTAGCATTGGTAGGTTAACAATTTTTTGGGTGATTATTTATTATTTTTTTTTATGGTATATTTTTATATTAAAAAAACAGAGACGTATTTGAAGTCTCTGTTTTTTATGAGATTGTCTATTCTTCATTTTTTTTCATGGTCTTTAAACACTTGGTGCAAACCTTAGCTTTTATTCCCATGATATTTTTGGTTTGCAAATTTATATTTTGCCTTTTTAAAGTTTTAATGTTGGAGTGTGATCGGCTAGCCCCCTTGGTTGAGCTTCTTCCACAAACATCGCATTTCTTTCCCATATGGTTTATTTTTATTTTTTAATATTTTTAACATTTTTTATTGTAGCATAATTTTTAAAATAATCAAGGGCTTTTAATTATTTTGTCAAAACATTTCTAATTTGATATACTGAGAATGTTTTATGATTAATTTTTTCTCTTATGGCTATAATGATTTTATCTATTATTATTTTAATATTTTCTATTATTTTTCATGAATACGGACATGCCTGGATGGCTAATAGATTGGGGGATAGTACCGCTAAAGATTTGGGTAGGTTGACCTTGAACCCAATTCCTCATATTGATTTATTTGGTTCTATTTTGTTGCCCTTATTTTTTGTTTTGTCGGGAAGTGGCTTTTTATTGGCTTGGGCCAAGCCAGTTCCTTATAATCCGAATAGAATTAGGGATAAGAAGTTCGGAGATTTAAAAGTAGCTATTTCTGGTCCGGGGTCCAATATTATCATTGCGATTATTTTTGGCCTATTGGCCAGATTCTTGCCAATTACTCCCAGCATTAAGGTATCTCTATTGTCGGCTTATTTGACCGGTGATAATAATTTGGCGGGTTCGTTAATTTCTGGAGATTTTCTTAATACCATTTTTTTAATGGCAATCATCTTTTGTTTTTTGAATTTATTGTTGGCAATTTTTAACCTAATTCCTGTTCCACCACTGGATGGGTCCAAAATCATTATTAATTTTTTGCCAGAAAGAGCTAAATTTAAGCTATTTTCAATTGAAAGATATGGCATGTTTATTATTTTATTTTTGCTGATGTTTGGATTTTTTAGGCTACTCCTTGTCCCTATATTATATTCATTATCATTCTTAACTGGTATAAATATCTTTTAGTTATTACTAATAGTTTAGAATAATTTGTTTTGGTTCTTGACTTATTATAATTATTTTGATAAATTTTAATCACATAATAAAGGCCAATTAGGTTTTTATATTTTTTTGATTATTATTATAATTTTTTTAATTTATGCCTACAATTAATCAATTGGTTAGAAAAGGACGAAAGTCATCTAGCAAAAGAAAGAAAAACTTAGCTCTTAGAACTACTTTAGATTCTTTGCATCGTAAGAAAAAAGTAAATAAGAAGGGTTCTCCTTTTAAACAAGGGGTTTGTCTTAAGGTTACAACTATGACCCCAAAAAAACCGAACTCAGCTTTGCGTAAAATAGCTCGTGTTCGTTTGTCTAATGGTATGGAAGTAACTGCTTATATTCCTGGTATGGGACATAATTTACAAGAACATTCTATCGTTTTAATCAAGGGTGGTAAAACTAAAGATTTGCCTGGTGTTAGATATAAAATTGTTAGAGGTGTTTATGATTCACAGGGTGTAGAGGCAAGAAGACAGGGAAGAAGTTGTTATGGTGCTAAGAGACCAAAAGCTTAATAAATATTTTATATAAATAATAATAAAAATTGTTATAGCTGACAATTTTAAAAACTATGAGAGGTAAACAAGCTCCAAAAAGAGAAATAGAAAATGATTTAAAATATGGTGATAAAAATATCGCTAAGTTTATAAATTATTTAATGGTCAGTGGAAAAAGATCTGTAGCTCAAAAAATTGCTTATGATGCTTTTGATTTGATAAGACAGGAAACCAAACATGATCCTCGTCACATTTTTAATAAGGCCTTAAAAAAAGTTTCTCCTTTATTAGAAGTCAGGGGAAAAAGAGTAGGTGGCGCTAATTATCAAGTTCCTTTTCAAGTTAGAGGGGAGCGACGTTTTTATTTGGGTTGTCATTGGATTATTGATTCTGCTAAGGTTAGAAAAGGAAAATCAATGGCTGAAAAATTATCAGCTGAAATTTTAGATGCCTCTAATGGTGAGGGGGCTGCAGTTAAGAAGAGAGAGGCTGTTCATAAAATGGCCGAAGCTAATAAAGCTTTTGCTCATTTTTCAAGATAAATTTTTTAAATTTAAAATAAACATATTTTATGTCACAAGATTATACGCTAGATAAATTTCGTAATATTGGAATTATGGCTCATATCGATGCCGGTAAAACAACTTTTACCGAAAGAGTTTTGTTTTATACTGGTAAAAAGCACAAAATTGGGGAAACTCATGATGGGGCTGCTGATATGGACTGGATGGAACAAGAAAAGGAGCGTGGTATCACTATTACCTCAGCTGCTACTACTTGTTTTTGGAAAGACAACAAGATTAACATTATTGATACTCCTGGTCACGTAGATTTTACAGTGGAAGTTGAAAGATCTTTACGTGTTTTAGATGGAGCTATTGCTGTTTTTGATGGTTCTCAAGGAGTAGAGCCTCAATCTGAAACAGTTTGGCGTCAAGCTGATAAATATCATGTTCCAAGACTTTGTTTTATCAATAAAATGGATAAAACTGGAGCTGATTTTTATATGAGCTTAGATTCAATTAAAAAAAGATTGAATTCAAAAGCTGTAGCTTATCAATTACCAATTGGAGCAGAAAATACTTTCTCTGGTGTTATTGATATTTTAACAAAAAAAGCCTTTAAATTTGAGGGTTCTTTTGGAGAACAAATATCTGAGATTCCAATGCCAGAGGATATAAAGGCTAAGGTTGATGATTATTATAATGAATTGGTTGAGAAAATTGTTGAATTTGACGATGCTTTGACAGAAAAATATTTAGGTGGTGAAGAAATTGCTTTGGAAGATTTGAAAAAAGCCCTAAGAATAGGTGTTATTTCTAATGGAATTTATCCTGTTATGTGTGGAACAGCTTTGCAAAATATTGGAGTCCAATTAGCTTTGGATGCCGTTTGTGAATTTTTACCATCTCCTTTAGATGTTCCTCAGATCGAAGGAACTGATATAAAAGATGAAACTAAAAAAACCGTTATTAAGGCTGACGACAAAGAACCTTTTACTGGTTTGGCCTTTAAAATAGCGACTGATCCATTTGTTGGAAAACTTTGTTTTGTTCGTGTTTATAGCGGAGTTTTGAGTTCTGGTTCTTATATTGTTAATTCTTCTACAGGAAATAAGGAGAGAGTTGGACGTTTAGTTCGTATGCATGCTAATCATCGAGAGGAAATAAAAGAGATTAAGGCTGGGGATATCGCCGCTGTTATTGGACTTAAAGATACTACTACTGGAAATACCTTGTGTGACGAAAAGAGACCAATTTTATTAGAATCAATTATATTCCCAGAACCAGTTATTAAAATTGCGGTTGAACCAAAAACTAAAGCTGATCAAGAAAAAATGGGTATTGCTTTAAATAGATTGGCTGAGGAAGACCCAACTTTTAGAGTTGAAAGCGATGAAGAAACTGGACAGGTATTAATTTCTGGAATGGGAGAATTACATTTGGATATTTTGGTAGATAGAATGAAGAGAGAATTTGGTGTTGAAGCTAATGTTGGTAATCCTCAAGTTTCTTATCGTGAAACTATTAAACAAAAATCAGAAGCCGAACATAAATATGCTAAACAGTCTGGAGGACGTGGACAATATGGACATTGTTATCTTCGTGTTGAGCCGCAAGAACCTGGTAAGGGGTATGAGTTTGCCGATGAGGTTAAAGGTGGAGCTATCCCAAAAGAATATATTCCTGCTATTGAAAAGGGTGTTAAAGAAGCTATGCAAAGCGGAGTTTCAGCTGGCTATCCGGTGGTTGATGTTAAAGTTACTGTGTATGATGGGTCTTATCACGAAGTCGATTCATCGGAAATAGCTTTTAAAATGGCTGCAATTTTTGCCTTTAAAGATGCTTGTCAGAAAGGTAGTCCAGTATTATTAGAACCAGTTATGAAAGTAGAGGTTACTACTCCAGAAGAATATATGGGTAGTATTATTGGAGATTTAAATGCTAAGAGGGGTCAAATTGAAGAAATGACTGAAAGAGGAAATGCTAAGGTTGTTCTAGCTAAGGTTCCTTTGGCAGAAATGTTTGGTTACGCTACCTCGCTTCGTTCTATGAGTCAAGGTCGTGCTAATTATGTAATGGAATTTTCTCATTATAATGAAGTACCAAGAAATGTTTTAGAACAAATTAAGGAGAAATCTGGGAAATAAATTATTTAAAATATGTTTGTAAAAAACGAATTCTTAAGAATTCGTTTTTTGTTTTTAAAAAATAATATTTATGATATAATTAAATTGAGCTTATAATTATTTTAAAATGATAAAAAATAATAAAAATAAAAAAGGTTTTACTTTAATAGAGCTAATTATAGTTGTTTTTATAATTGGATTATTGGCTACTATTGTTACTATTTCTATTTCTGGGGCTAAATCTAGGAGTAGGGACGTAAAAAGAATTTCCGAGATAACTCATCTTCAAATTGCTTTAGATAATTATAATGTGGCCGAAGGTCGGTATCCAGCTGAATTAGTTCCTGGGGAATCGCTTATCGGTTCTAGTACTGGGATAGTTTTTATGTCTCAGGTTCCAGAAAATTTTTTATATTATGATTTAGATTGTCAGTCCGAGGGCTATGAATATTTGTATAATAGCGTGGATAATAATTATGAGATTAGTTTTTGCCTAGAGAATAAAATTGATAATTATTTAGCTGGCAATAAATGTGCCGTTCCCAACAAAATATTAGAAGGAATTTGTTGTAATAATTCTATTAGCGATATTGATGGAAACTCTTATAAAGTCGTTAAAATTGGTAATCAATGTTGGATGGCCGAAAACTTAAATACAGGAATTATGATTAATAGTAGTATTTCTCAATCGGACGATTCTACTATAGAAAAATATTGTTATAATAATATAGAGGGTAATTGTGATATTTATGGGGGACTATATCAATGGAATGAAATGATGAATTATACTACTTCTACTACCCAAGGAATTTGTCCCACGGGTTGGCATGTGCCAACTGATTCTGAGTGGACAGAATTAACTAGGTATGTGATAGACGATCCATTTTGTGACCCTAGCACTGGTTGTCCTCCATCTGGTGAAAAGATAAAGGCTAGTATTGACGACACTCCTTCTTGGAATGGTAGTAATGATTTTAATTTTTCTGCTTTACCTTCTGGATACCGTAATCTTAGTGGTGTTTTTTATCCGCTAGGTTCTCGTGCTTATTTTTGGTCTTCTACTATATCAGAAATTTCTCTTGTTCCTATTCAAAGAAATATTCATTCTAGTAATAATAATATAGATCCAGACACTATGGATTTTGCTTGGGGACTTTCTATTCGTTGTATAAAAGATTAATTTTTTATTTATGAATAATAATATTTTTAAGAATAAAAAAGGCTTTACTTTAATAGAATTATTAATAGTTATTTTTATTATTGTCTTGATAGGATCTTTGGTTACTGTTTATTTTTTTCAAATTAGAAAAAATGTTCGAGACAGTAAAAGGCTTTCTGATATTTCTGAGATTCAGTTAGCTTTGGAAAATTATAAATTTTTTGAAGATCAGTATCCAGTTGAATTAATTCCTGGGGAGCCACTTATTGGTTCTACAACGGAAAAAATATTTTTAATTAAAGTTCCACAAAATCCTTCTTATTATAATTCAGATTGTATCTCGGAAGATTATCATTATTATTATGATGATTCTTTAGAAGAATATAAAATATCTTTTTGCTTAGAAGGTAATTTTGAAAATTATAATAATGGTCCTAAATGTGCCTTTATGGGTGAAATATTTGAAGGAAATTGTTTCTTTTGTGAAAGTTCTGTTTCTGATATTGATGGTAATGTTTATAATACGGTTGCCATTGAGGATCAGTGTTGGATGTCAGAAAATTTAAGGGTTACTAAATATAATAATGGTAATGATATTTTGTATCCAGGAATCGATATTAGTTCTTGGGTCAATAATACTGAGGGGGCTTATGCTTGTTGGGAGAATGATACTGGAAATTGTATTACCAAAGGAGCTTTTTATAATTTCTATGCTATAATTAATTCTAATGGTTTATGTCCAGAGGGATGGCACGTTCCTAGTCATAACGAAATGACTCAATTAGAAAGAAATGTATGTTTGTTAGCAGGAAATGACAATGAATATTGCGAAAGCACCTTTCTTTTGGATGAAGTTAGTGAAGGAATTTATGGAACGGATGAGGGTAAAAGATTAAAATCAGTTTCTTATGGTGGACTTGATAGTCATGGTTTTAATATTATTCCAACTGGATACCGACATGATAATGGAGAATATTATTCATCAGGAGAAAATTGGGCTTATTTATACACTTCTACTGAAGCCAGTTCTACTGCCTGGCGAAGACTTTTTGGGCCAGAATATGACAATATTCAAAGAGCTAAAAATTCTCCTAAGGCTAGGGGTTGTTCGGTGCGCTGTTTAAAAGATCAAAATTAATAATTTAATATAATTACTTGCTTTTTAAAAAATATATGTTATAATTCTAAATCAAAATAAATTTAGAATTAATTATTTTTATTATGTCTAAGCAATTAAAGCAGGTTATTAACCTATCAAAAAAGACGGGAGATCGTATTATAGTCTTTGATAATAGCGAGCCGGATAATTCTTTTGTAGTAATGACATTGGATCAATATGAAAATATTATGGGAATAGAGTCAGAATCCTTGACAGATAAAAAAATAATTGATAAAATGAATAGCAATGAGGGTAATAATGGAAAAGGTAATAATTGGAGGATTCCTCCAAGGATAAAAGAAGAATCGGAAGAATAGTTTTGGGTAAATAAATAAATAAAATAGTTAAATTAATTTAACTATTTTTAGTTGTTTAAATAAAAATTTATAATTAATTTTAAACGGCTGGTTGCCTTTTAGGCAAGTAACTCTCTTAATTGAGGGGTCGTGAGTTTAAAAAAATGGCAGACAAATATGAACGCAGTAAGCCCCATGTCAACGTTGGTACTATCGGACACGTTGATCATGGAAAAACAACTTTGACAGCAGCTATCTTAAACGTAGCTAATGCTCAAGGTATGAAAGCAACTCAAAAGAACGTTGACGATATTGATAACGCTCCAGAAGAGAAGCAAAGAGGTATTACTATTGCTACCTCTCATCAAGAGTATGAGACTGAAACACGTCATTATGCTCACGTTGACTGTCCAGGTCATGCTGATTATGTAAAAAACATGATTACTGGTGCAGCTCAAATGGACGGTGCTATCTTAGTAGTTTCTGCTACTGATGGACCTATGCCTCAAACTAGAGAGCATATCTTATTAGCTAAGCAAGTAGGTGTTCCTCATATCGTGGTATTTTTAAATAAATGCGATATGGTTGAAGACAAAGAATTAATTGACTTAGTTGAAGAAGAAATTCGTGATTTATTAAAGAAATGGGATTTCCCTGGAGATGCTACTCCGATTATTCGTGGTAGTGCTTTAAAGGCTTTAGAAAATCCAACTGGACCTGATGCTCAACCTGTTATCGATTTATTAAAGGCTTTAGATGACTTTATCCCAACTCCTGAAAGAGATTTGGATAAACCATTCTTAATGCCAATTGAAGATATCTTCTCAATCGAAGGTCGTGGTACTGTAGTAACTGGAAGAATTGAACGAGGTATCATTAAGGTTGGTGAGGAAGTTGAAATCGTTGGTTTAATGGATACTAAAAAAACAACCATTACTGGAGTAGAGATGTTTAATAAATCTTTAGATCAAGGACAATCAGGAGATAATGCTGGTTTACTTCTTCGTGGAACTAAAAAAGACGAAGTAGAGAGAGGTCAAGTTTTAGCTAAACCAGGAACTGTTACTCCTCATACTGAATTTGAAGCTCAAGTTTATGTATTAAGTAAAGATGAAGGAGGAAGACATAAACCATTCTTCAAAGGTTATAAACCTCAATTCTATATCAGAACAACTGATGTTACTGGTGAAGTTGAATTACCAGCTGGTGTAGAGATGGTTATGCCTGGTGATACTGTAAACATCAATGTAAAACTTATTGCTCCTATCGCTTTAGAGGATAAGCAAAGATTTGCTATTCGTGAAGGTGGTAGAACAGTAGGTGCTGGAACTATTTCAAAGATTATCAAATAGATATTTAGGCCCGCCCTCGTCTGAGGACGGGCTTATAATGTTTATTTAAAATATATACCAAATTTTTTGGTTAATTCATTATTATAATATGGCTGAAAACAAAAATAAATCCGTTAAGAATGATGGCGGAGATTTTAAAACAAAGATTAGAATCAAAATTAAAGCTTTTGATCATAAAATTATTGATCAAGCAGCTAAGACTATTATTGAAACAGCACAGAAGACTGATGCTCAAATTTCTGGTCCAGTGCCTTTACCGATAGAGAAGAAAAAATATACCGTTAATAGATCAACTTTTGTTCACAAGAATGCTCGTGATCAATACGAAATTAGAACCCACAAGAGATTGATTGATATTTTTGAACCATCAGCCAAGACTATAGAAGATTTGACCAATCTAAGTTTGCCAGCAGGGGTTGACTTAGAAATAAAAATGGATTAGAATATTAGAGTATTTTTAAAATATAAAATGTTTAGTTGATTTTTTAGAAACTCCCTTTTAGGGAAAGTTCTTCAATTGAGATTAATCATTTAAAATAGGAGGTAAAATTCAACAAAATAGCTTTTCCAATTTAATAAATATTTATTATATTTTTTAGAATTGTTTGAAAGTTTTAGGCTGGTTTTGTTGAAGACCAGTTTTTTATTTATTAGATTTATTTATAAATATTTAAAATATGAAATTTATACTAGGAAAAAAAGTTAATATGACCCAACTTTGGGATAATGATAAGGTTGTAGCCGTTACTAAGGTTCAGGCTGGTCCTTGTGTTATAACTCAGGTTAAAGATGATAATACTGATAATTATAAGGCTATTCAATTAGCTTATGGAGAAAGAAAACCTAAAAACATTTCTAAGCCGGTTCGTGGTCATTTAAAAAAGGCTGGAATAGAGAAAGAAAATTCTAGACATTTAAGAGAATTTAGAATCACTGAAATAAAGCCAGAAATGAAAAATGGCGGAGTTATTGATGTATCCACTTTTTCAAAAGGGGATATTATTGACGTTACAGGTGTTTCTAAAGGTAAGGGTTTTCAAGGTGTTGTCAAAAGACATGGTTTTTCAGGTTCTAAAAAAACTCATGGTAATAAAGATCAATTAAGAGCCTCTGGTTCTATTGGAGCTTTAGGTCCAGCTCATGTTTTTAAAGGAACTCGCATGGGAGGTAGAATGGGTGGAGACCGTGTTACCACAAAAAATCTAGAAGTTGTAGAAGTTGATGTAGAAAATAATGTTTTATTTATAAAAGGGGCTGTTCCTGGTTGTGAGGGTGGTCTTTTAATAATAAAAGGTAAGGGAGATTTGATTATAAGAGATAAAAATGAAAAGATCGAGGAACCTATTGCCAAAGTCGCTGAAGTATCCAATGATGAAGCTGAAAATAATACCAAAGAAGATGTTGAAGTCGAGACACCAAAGGAAGAAATATCTTCTGAAAATAATATAGAAGAACAAAAAGAAGAAGTTAAGTCTGAGGATATAGCCGAAAAAACAGAAGAGGGCTTATCTGAAAAATAATTAAAATTTAAAATTTATTAAAAATATGCCAGTTAAAACAAATGTTTATAATCAAAACGGTGAAATAGTTAGTGAATTAAAATTATCTGACAAGGTTTTTGCTGTTAAAATAAATGAAGATTTAATTCATCAGGCTATGGTTACTCAGTCTGCTAATGAAAGACAGGTTTTAGCTCACACTAAAACTAAGGCGGAAGTTAGAGGAGGAGGAAAAAAGCCATGGAAACAAAAAGGTACTGGTAGGGCTAGAGCTGGATCAAGTCGATCTCCAATTTGGATTGGTGGTGGTGTTACTTTCGGTCCTAGAAAAGATAGAAACTTTAGTAAAAAAATAAATAAAAAGATGAGGCAAAAGGCCATCACAATGATTTTTACAGATAGATTGGCAGAAAATAATTTAGCAGTTGTTGATAATATTGAAATGAAAGAGTTTAGCACCAAGAAATTTAATGATTTCGTTAAAAAAATTGAAAATGTTTTTCCAAGTGAAAATAAAACTAAAAAGTTTAAAAGAAGTATTTTGTTTGTTAATGATATAAAAGATGAAAAAGTTGTTTTGTCTTCTAGAAATTTAGTTGGATTTGATATCATTAATTTAGAAAATATAAATATTATTGATTTACTGAAATATAAGAATTTAGTTATCACCGAATCAGCTATTAAAAATATCAATGATAGATATTCAAAATAAGTAATAATTAATTTATTTACAAATATGGGAATATTCAACGCTACAACAGACAATAAAGACGAATCTAAGAACGAAGATAAGGCTAGTTCCGAGGAAAAAGGAATGAAGGATCTTTATACTGCCGAAGGAAAAGTTAAAAAAGATAAAAATAAGAAAGTTTCAGGAAGAGCTTATCGAGTATTAGTAAGACCAATGGTGACCGAGAAGGCTACAAATTTAAGCTCTGTTAATCAATATGTTTTTATGATTGATAATGACGCTAATAAAATTGAAGTAGCTAAGGCTGTTTTTGAAGTTTATGGAGTAAAACCAACAGAAGTTAATATTATAAAAGTTAAAGGTAAGAAGGTAAATAGAGGTAAAATCACTGGAAAGAGAAAAGACTTTAAAAAAGCCATTGTTACTCTTAAAAAAGGTGAAAGCATTTCTGTTTACGAAGGTGTTTAAAAAATATTTATTAAATTTTAAAATATGGCAATTAAAAAATTAAAACCTAATACACCCAAGAGACGTCATGCTACTTATGA
>Ga0116157_10001136_pt1 | contig 26895 bp, 24 predicted proteins | sample AD_UKC048_MetaG_FD_89882 | JGI IMG/M metagenome (GOLD analysis project Ga0116157, IMG submission 89882) | Active sludge microbial communities of municipal wastewater-treating anaerobic digesters from USA - AD_UKC048_MetaG | ecosystem: Engineered > Bioreactor > Anaerobic > Digestate | place: USA... | reverse complement strand
GGCAATCTCAGTGAAAGGGTAACACTCATAATAATTTTCTCCCAATATGTTGCAATGTATTACAATGTATTGCTTTGTACGAAATGAAGCAAGTACTTTCTAAAGGCGAACATCATTCTGATTATTACCACATAACAATCGTGTTGAGCGGATGGCCATGATCTCGTTGTTTTATAGATTTTTTATCAGGTGATAGAAATGTTGGCTTTTCGAATATCATCAAGTGGCCACCGCTCACACACAACGTTAGGGTGCACACTAAGGAAACAAGCAGGAGGCGTCAGATGCTTGACATGATCGTGCTGCCGGTCATCATTGCCGTGATCGCTGGCGTCCTCAGTTGGCTCGCCCAGGAGAGGATTGAGGTCTATCGAAACAGACTGGTTTGGCGGGCAGACTGTCGGCACTTTTCTGGTCGATGGCACAGTATGCACCTCACAAAACGTGATCAGCTGCTTATTAGTCGTCACCGCTACGATCTACGCGTCTCTCGCCGGGGCCATGTTACGGGAACCTTGGTCGAATTGACCACGACACCTGAATGGCAGTACAAGACTCAGGGGATGGTAGGTGCGGGCGGCTGGATGTTACGGTCGCAGAGCCTTACCCGCCCAGACGAGATGGCAGTCGAGGTCTATTACAACGACGTCAACGAGAACAGGATGCTTGGGTTCCTGATTAGCTACGATCTCAACAGAAACCCGTTTTGCTCCTTCACGCTTCTGTCAAGAGAGGAGCTTCCCGAACCGGAGTTCCTTCGGGAGTATGTTCGGCATGTTGACCAGTTCTACCTTCCAGACGAGGTCCTCCAATGCCACATGGCAAAACCGCCCGAATCTCACTGAGCGACTTGTACGCGTGGATCGAGACGAACTCACCCTTTCGCCGACGGGAGTTCTGCGGCCGCTGCCCCAGCCTCTGCGCTCGACCGAGACCGTGGCACTGGCTCCTGCCCGAAGAGGCCCGCCGCCTGTCAAAGGAACTGGTCGTGAGTCCGATAGGTTCTGCGCTGTTCTTCGCCGGTGGCCGATGCGCACTCTTGAACGACGGCCTGTGTTCGGCATACCTAAGGCGACCCCTGGAGTGTCGACTTAGCCCCTTGGCTGTCTTCGGGCCACCGGGCGACCGGCGCTGGATTACTGATAGTCGGTGCGCGTACTCTCGTTCGTTCCGGGAGGAGGTCGAGTTCCGCGAGCAGGTCCTCAAGTTTGTGCGAGGGGTCGAATCGGTGTTGGATGAAGATACTTCCAGAGAGCTCGCCGTTGTAGCATCCGAGATGTGTGAGAGCTTCGCCCTCCTGAGGGAGGTTGACTACCATGTAATCTGCAAGGCGTTACTTCCAACGGACAGCAGCGCCTAACCACAGCATACAGTGGACGGCGCTACGCGCCGCCGCTGATGCTGAGCGTTAGCGTTAAAATAAATGAGGAGCAATACTATGGCTGATGAAATTCAAGAATTCGCGCAAGCAATAGGTGCAACAACGCCGCAAGCTGGCAGTGAACATTACTCTACCTTCAAAGCTATATTTAAACGCTCAAATTATTTTTTGCTTGGTGGCAAGTTTGTAATGATTAAAATAAGTCGGTCAGAGAAACCATTTTGGGGTATAGGCAAGAGCTTTATTGATCTGCTAAATAACTTCGACTATCTATTAATCCTTCTAACATCAAATCGTGAAGGCTGGGTATTTTCAAAAGAAGAAATAAACACAAACATTAAAAATAAGAAATGGAATCTCCGTGAGGCAGACAATAATTATAAAATTAATTGGCCGCTGCCTGACAGGAACTCTTTTTATAGTCCAGAAAATTTTATGAAGAAATTTATGAATCGCTAACCCGTCGCTCAAGCCGATCGCCGCTTCGCGGCTCCGGCTTAGCTTTTCGTTAGCATGCTCGATTTATATTGACTCTAATCAATAATATCCCTATAATCTTACTGGTAAGATTACAGGGAGGAGTACTACCATGTCAATGATAGAAACAACAAAGATGTCCTCAAAAGGCCAGGTGGTGATTCCGGAAAATATTCGCAAGAAACTTGGCCTCAAGGCCGGATCTCAATTCATCGTTGTGGGTGACAAAGATGTTGTCATTCTCAAGTCAATCGAACCACCTTCGATGCAGGACTTTGATGAAATGATAACCAAAGCCAGAACTCGGGCGCGCGAGGCTGGCTTGAAAGAATCCGATATTCAGGAAGCGATAAAAAAAGCCAGGGGATAAAATTGAGGATTGTACTGGATACCAATGTTCTGATTTCGGGCATCTTTTTCTCTGGGCCGCCTTATGAAATTTTGAAAGCCTGGAAAGAAAAGCGTATCCAGTTTGTCATTACCGCAGAAATTTTTGCCGAATATGTCCGTGTTGCTGAAAACCTTTCAAATAATTATGTGACAGTCAATATTTCTGAAATATTGACATCTTATTGCCATACATTCGGAGATTATTCACCCGGTTGTCCTGACAACACAAATTTGTGAGGACAAGGATGATGATAAATTTATCGCTTGTGCGCTATCAGGAGAGGTTGATGTGATTGTCAGTGGTGATAAACACTTGCTCAGTTGTAATAGATTTAAAGGAATCGAAATCATCAATCCAAAATCATTTTGCGAAAAGTATTTATCATAGCATGCTAACCAGCGTATGCACCAGATGCCGCCCCTACAGCCCAATCCCCCCACAACGGCACTGGTGATACGCAGGTCGTTGGGCGGCTGGCGCACAGCAGGATAAAATAAAATGGTCTAGCGGAGGATCGATGAATAAACAAGAAACTGAAACTCAAAAAAGCGAGACTAAAAAACATGCCGTTAATTTTCTTATGGCAGAATATTCTAAATTAAATCAAGAGTTCCAGAGATTGCGGGGGGAAGGGCTAAATCGGTTGAATTTTTTCATTGCCATCACATCATCAGTTCTTGGTGGTCTTGTACTTTTGAGTCAGAGCGGAAAAACGTCTGGAAATTTTCTGCAAATCGTGTCATTAGGCGCATTATTCTTTTTAGTTCTTATAGGATGGGATACATTCAGATTTACAATCTCAAGAGACATAAACACAGATAAAAATTTGCGTCGAATAGGCAGGATTAGACGATTTTTTGCTGATGATTTTCCACCTATTGCAAAGCACCTGCCCTGGCAAATTCACGATGAGCCAACAAGTTGGGTAACAAGAAATTCTTCGGGCATCAGACAAACCGCACAATCTATAATTAGTTTATTGCTCGCATTAATAATTGCGATTTTAGTTAGCCTTATAACAAGTCAGCCAATAATGTTAGGAATTATCGGTGTGATTTCGTTTATCATATCATTTATAGCGTTGCGCTTTTACGCAAATAAAAGATATAAGAAAGCCGCATTGTCAGCAACCAAAGATAGAAAGTTTCCAAATGAAAAGTAATGCTAAACAACGCCGCCCAACAAAGCGTGCACTTGACGGGTGGGATTCTGCGCCATCTTCGGGCTTTTTCTACACGCGAACAGAATCCCGCTCTCGGAGTTTTATCTACGCCCTCCCACCCGCAAGTAACGCCAACCGTTAGACCATAACTATTATTGCTGAAAATGAATATATCATTTGCCAAGAAATAAGGGATATTGATATGTACTGTCAAAAGGTACTTGAGAATCTAACAAGTGAGCATAGTATGTGCACTGACATCTGCATCAATATTTTGTCAGATTTTTTATTTTTATTATTGAGTGTGTTAGTCGCTAGGTTCTTTTATATGGGCTTTCGCCGTCGAAAACTCCTAAACTTTTTTGGTATAGGTAAAACCAAACGAATCGCAATATATATTTCAAATCTTCGAATACAGCCAACAAATTTTAATGGAGAAATAATTCCATCGGGAACACAAATCTCTTTTGACCAATACCCTCTGGGAGGGGCTTTTGGTATTGACGGTTTATTGCATTCATATTCTGGACATGCGATCGTAAAAGGTGAATTAGATGCAGCAAATCAATATCGAGACTTATTTAATTACTTTATACCTTCGCTATCCGACAAATCTAATATTCTTGGTACAATCCTTCTTTCTGATATTAAAATGGCAATTATAAGCTCACCTAACTCTGACGCTGAAATCGAGACTTCAAGTACAATAATTTCATTCGGTGGACCAGTATATAATGTAGCCTCTTCAATAATAGAACGGCTACAGAATTCACAAGTTGCTTTTAGTGAAGAATCTGTCTCATTTACAGTAGAGGGAATACCAGCGTTTACTGATTTGGCTTATGGTTTTATAGAAAGAATATTCGATAAAGTTAATAACCGTTACTGTTTTTATATAGCGGGATTGTCCGAAATGAGTACAGTCCGAGCTGCACAACATCTCGCATTTGAATGGAAAAAAATAAGTGAGAAACATAATGACAAAGAATATTTTTTAATAGTTCTTAAATTTGATTCAAATAATACAAATAATTGGACAGTTGTCCTTGAAAGATGAAAATTCAGAATTTTCTGTTTAATCTACATTCTTAAACAACTAAAAAAACGGATAGAAATTAATTATGTCAATAAACTGGACGCCAGAACGCTTTTTCTATTCACACGCATCAAAGGATCATTCAGTCACGAACATTGTCAGTGAGGCTTTTATAATGCTGGATGGGAATTATGAACTATATTTTGCTGAAAGATCTTTAGTCGGCTCACCATTAATCCATAAGCTAAAAGCAGAACTTCTAAATTCAAATGCACTTTTGTGTGCGTGGACAGATAATGCATCTATTCTCGAAACCAGTCAAATTATTTCATTCGAACTAGGTATGGCTTTTCAATAGGACTGCCAATTTACATTTTAAAATTCACGAACAATTTGATGCCTTGGTTTTTTGATAAAGTTACTGATTATGTTGACATTCCTGATATAAATCTGGATTTTGTGTTCAATAATTTGAAAAAAATGGAACCATTTAGTTTCAATCATATTGTTGACGTAATTGTGCCAAAAGAACCATTCTATAAACATTCAAAAGATAAAAGTCATTCAGCGAATATTGATATTGTTACCAAAGAGGATGTTCTGAAACTGCACAAAAACTTTAATGGCATAATTCACTTTATCATAATAAATCGTCGATCTAAACCAGAAAGAGATGTTAGGTTAATTATTAAATTTCCAACTAACATTACCATTCAATTCGATCCGGGGTCACTTGATGGTTCCACAAAAGTACAAAGAAATGAAATATTTGACATGCGACAAACATCACCAGGCGTTGTACGAATGTATTGGGCATCCTTACCAATTGGTTCTTATAAATTTGAAATAAGAATTAATGTCCAAGAGATTCCCGAAAATAATAATCATATTGAACTTTTATCTTCCAGCGAAAATATAATTGGGTGGAGAGAAAAGCATATTGAGTTCACTTACTAAAATGGTCTAACCCAAGCGTTAACCAGACGCAGCTTCCCTTCTCCACACACCGCCACCGCTGCGCTGGTTACGCTGGTCGTTATACCTAATAGAGCATTGTAACTATTATGAGTAATCCATACAAGAATGTTGATTTAAAAAAGCTATTTGAATCCCTTACAGATAGCGAGATTGCAGAAATTCATCGAGTTCAGGAAGAAGAGAATCAAAAGGCTTATGACAGCTTCGTTGCAGCAATGAAACAGGATAAATGCTTTTTATGTAATTTGAACCTTGAGGATTTTGATGAAAATATTTTTTGCTATCATTGGTTTTTATATCCGAAAAATATCCGAAAAAAGCACTTCGATAGATTTTTGAAAAATGAGGCTCTTGGGTATTTTCATCTTGATAGTTATTTTCGGTGGGTAGCGAACTATGAAAAACCGATTAGAAATATAAATGATTTAAGATATGAAATGCCTAGCAATCAGTTAATTTCATATACTGCTAAATATAAAAATATTGAGTGGTCGATTTCTGTGGGCCATTCTGATAAAGATGGTCACCCAAATACAAACTATGGGACAGATCCTCATTTTCATTTGCAAATGAAGGTAGACGGATTGCCGTTTATAAAATTTAATGACTATCATCTTAAATTTAATGATGAAGATTTGTGGACACTAGAATATATAAGGCAAAACGAAGGGAATGTTGCAATTGGCTATGATAAAGGAAGAGGAATGAATATTATTGAATTTGAAGATAATATTGAAATAATAGCTGACCATATGACCTTAGTTGACGATGAGAGTAAAGCAACCTTCAAAACCCACACTTTAATAAAATCTAAAGATGGTCAAGAAATCGACATGGAATTATTTAGTGAATTAGTTAAAGAAAGCAAAGAAACAAATAAGCCAATTGGGCAATTAGTGAAAAAAAGAATGCCGAATTTGAATGTTACAACAATTGTTGAGCCGGGAGAGGGTGTTCCCGCATTAAAGAAACGAAAACGTAGGGGTTGGTCTCAAAGTTAGGTATAACCTGTGCATAAACGCGGACAAAACCGCTTGTCACGCCTTTTGTGCCAAAAGTCGCGCCAACCGGTTTCGCCGGTAATGCTAATGTTATGCGGCATTGAACGCACATCGCAGTCGTCCTTTGATGGCTCGCTATAGGACAAGACCGGACTCTCAGTGGAAGCACCACCATGCCAATGCGACATCAAGCGTTCTTGCTACTCTTGCTCCGTGGAACCATCGGACGGGACGTGCAGCCAGTCGCATGAGGTCGTCATCGAACGAGGCTTGCACGGCTTTCCCTGACTAGCTGAAACAGTGGAACATTTGGTGGATTACATGGACGGCCCAAGACAGAAACGAGTTTCAAGTCCGATCTCCACAGGTGGCGAGGGCGTGTTCTTCGAGCAACACGTCGCGGCTTACTGGCTAGCGCAGCTGCTCGTCCGCAGCATCCCGCCGATCCTGACCGATACCAGCGTCACCGAAGTCCATTTCCAGACCGAACATCTCGGCTTCAATACGGACGACGTTCTCGTCGTCTGCGCGCGCGCAGGCGGGGCGACTGCGCGGCTCGTCGGGCAGGTGAAACGCAGCTTCACCATCAGTGCCGACGACGACGAATGCAAGAAGGCCATTGGCGACTTCTGGAGGGATTTCAAGGAGGCCGACCCTTTCAATCCCCAGCACGACCGCTTCGTGCTCGTCACGCTGCGAGGCACGAATACGCTTCTCGAGAATTTCGTCGGGCTGCTCGACTGCGCGCGGGGCGCGGCCGACGGCGAAGAATTCCAACGGCGGCTGTCTCTCGACGGTTTCATCTCGAAGAAGTCCGTCCACCAGTGTAACGAGCTCTGCCGCATCGTCAGCGGATTGGAAGGAACGCCCGTCATCGCCAAAGACCTGTGGCCTTTCCTGCGGGTGCTCCACGTCCTGAGCCTCGACCTGCACACCTCCACTCGCCAGACTGAGGCGCACATCAAGACGCTGCTCGCCCTCAAGTCTACCGACCCAGATCCCGTCGCCAGTGCGACGGCTGCCTGGGATGCTCTTCTAGGCCATGCCAGCGAGGCCGGACCGGCGGCACGGAGCCTGAAACGCGCCGACCTTCCAGCCGCTCTCGTCCAGGCGTACGGCGAGGTGGGCACGCACGAGCAGCGGGTACTGACGGCACTGAAGGACCACACGGACTTCGTGCTGCGGAAGATCCGCACGACGATCGGGCCTGCTTTCCACCTGCGGCGCGCTGGAATCGTCCACAAAGTGCTTGCGGCCATCGAGGCGAGGCAAGTCGTCCTAATCACGGGCCCGGCGGGCAGCGGCAAGTCCGTCATCGGGAAGGAAGCGGTAGCCTTTCTCTCCCGCGATTTATTCGCTTTCGGGTTCCGTGTCGAGGAATTCGCCGTCGCCCACATCGACGAAACACTCCACAACAGCCAGATCCCGGCGTGCGCCACGGAGCTTCAGGCTATCCTCGGCGCACAGGGCCGCAAGGTGCTCGTGATCGAGAGCGTCGAACGCCTGCTTGAGAAGCCGACGCGCGACGGGTTCAGCGACCTCATGACGCTCGCCCAGTCCGACGACGGCCTCGGTATTCTCATGACCTGCCGCGACTATTCCGTGGAGCAGGTACGGGCCAGTTTTCTCCAGGCGGCGGGGATTGATCACGCGGTCATCGAAGTTCCGCCGCTTGACGACACCGAATTGCAGGAAATCCAGGCCGCCTTCCCGTCGCTGGCAGTGCCACTCGCCAACCCCGCCCTGCGCGAGATCCTGCGCAATCCGTACTTCATCGACAAGGCATTGCAGATTCCGTGGGATGCGGGGCGTCCGCTTCCGGAGAACGAGCGCGATTTCCGCGCCGTCTTTTGGCGGCAGATCGTGCGCGCGGACCAGAATCCGGCCGACGGCATGCCGCGCCTGCGCGAAGTGGCTTTGGAGGAGCTGGCGGTGCGCAGGGCGCGTGCCCTGTCGGATTACGTGCCAGCTACTGGATTCAATGCCGCAGCTATCGCCCTCCTCAAACAGGACTCCCTCGTTGTTTCGCCCTACAGCAATGCTTTGCTCGTGGCGACGGCGCACGACGTCCTCGAGGACTGGGCCATCCTTCAATGGATCGAGGAACAGCACCTCACGGATGAGACGGCCTTCAAGGCATTGTCGTCAGCGATAGGGCCCCATCCTGCGGTGCGCCGCTCGTACCGGAAGTGGGTTGCCGAACTGGTTGACCGCGACGCACCCGCAGCGGACCGGCTGTTCAGCGCGGCCATCGCACAGGCGGACGTGCCCGCCCAGTTCCGTGACGATACGTTGGTCTCGCTGCTCAAGGCACCGTCCGCGTCAGAATTCCTCACGCATCACGAGGCCGAGCTGCTCGCCAATGACCGCGCCATCCTCAAGCGGGTCATCCACCTCCTGCGCGTCGCCTGTGTGACGTCGCCCGTGTGGCTTGCCGACGTGCGCGGCCACAGCTCGATCCTGAGCGTGCCGGAAGGCACGGTCTGGGCAACCGTCGTGAGGCTGGTGCACCGCAACATAGGCAGTTTCGGACCAGAAGACGCACCGCTGCTTCTCGCGTTGATCGAGGATGCCGTGCGGGGCGTCAGCTGGTGGGCACCTGACATCGACGAGGCCGAATATGTTGCCGGCATTGCCCATTGGCTCCTCCCGCGCTTTGACCACTACAGGGGAGGAGACATGCGCCAACGCATTCTGAAGGTGATTGCGAAGATCCCGAAAGCCGACCCCGCGCGCTTTGAAGCCGTTCTGCGCGGGCAGATCAAGGAAGGGCGCCGCCAAGATCCCGTCGCCGAGGAATTCCGCGGCATCCTCCTTGCGGGGCTCGACAGTGCGCCCGCCGCGCGCGACCTGCCGGACCTCTTGATCTCCGTCGCACTGGATACCTTCCTCGCCACGGAGGAATATCTACGCTCGGAACCCTATGGCCGCTCATCCATCGACGTTGACCTTTACTTCGGCATCAAGGAACACCTGCGCCATGATTTCTTCCCTGCTAGTGCCTTCCGGGGGCCGTGGATCAACCTGCTCACATACCATCCGAGAAAAGGCCTCGACTTCCTGATCCAGGTCTTCAATCACAGTGCCGAGTGGTACGCACATCCGCATCTCCGTGACTCCCTCGAACCCGCCTGGGAAGTCCAACTCACGTTTGCTAACGGGGCCAGGCGGAAGCAATGGGCGAACCCGCGTCTCTGGGGCCTTTATCGCGGCATGACCGTCGGGCCTTATTCGCTCCAGTCGCTGCTGATGGCCTTCGAAAAGTGGTTGCTCGACTACGCCAAATCCCATCCCGAGGGGATAGACTCGGTACTGCTCGAAATTCTCCAGCGCAGCGATTCCGCCGCGCTCGCAGCCGTCGTCGCAAGCGTGGCGACCGCTCATCCTCACCGGTCAGGCGAGGCCCTTCTGGTGCTGCTGTCGGTGCAGGACTACATCGAGATTGATCGCAGCCGCATGACCGGCGAGCACCAGACTTCGAGCCTCACGGGACTGTTCCCGACCTTCCGCGCTGAAAACAAGATCTACGAAGAGGAGCGGAAGAAGTCGAACGCGCTGCCGCACCGCAAGCACGACCTTGAAGCGGCCATCGCAAACCTGCAACTCGGTCCTATGGCCCCGCGGGTTCACGCCATCATCGACCGCTACATCGCGGCGCTGCCCGGGCCGGACAAACGCAACAAGCACGACCTCACATGGCAGCTCGCCCTTCACCGGATGGACCTCCGTCAGTACGACGTGACCCACGATCAGCCCGCAGCGGGCGAAACATCGGCAGCGGACGGAGAGGGCTCTGCGATGAATTACATCCGCCTCGAATCCAAGCCTCCGGCTCCGGAAGTTCAGCAACTCATTGACGAGAGCATGAAGAAGATGGGCGAGATGAATGCCCGTCTGGGTGTTTACATGTGGGGCCTCCAAGTCTTCCAACGGAAGGCCGGCTCTGCCGACCCCGCCCAGTGGCGGGAGAAGCTGGCAAGTGCCAAGGGGATGGACCGCACCGCGGCACATCCCGACAACAGCCGTAACGCTCCAGGATTTGTGGCTGCCGTCTGCGCCCGCGATCACTGGGACGAGATGTCGCCGGAAGAGAAGGAGTGGTGCATCGACGTCATCTGCTCCGAAATCTCCAGACACTCGGACCAGTGGGGAACCAACGAACGCGTGCAGCGGTTTTCGATGCTGGCTGACCGCCCCTGTGCCTTCGTCGTGCCACTGCTGCTCTCCAAGCCCCTGACTGAAGCCCAGACGCCGCGCGTGCGCCAGGCCTTTATTGCCGCGCTAACCCATCCGATCAACGAGGTCCGTTGGTACGCCACTTGGGGCATTAACGACAAGTTATGGGCTGCGAACCCCGCTCTTGCCCTGCGCGCCGTCAATGCCGTCGCAACCGAGGCCGCTCTTGCCGATCGCGACTGGAACGCCGAGGAGAAGAAGCGTTACGACAAGCGTCGCACGCCGGACACGATCTCGGCCGCCGCGGCTGCAGACGTTCGCGGGCGGTTCTGGACCGAAGGGGAAATCGCCGAAGATGCGCACGTCAGGTTCGACATCACTGAGATATTCGGAGCCGAGGCACACGCGAAGATCCTCGCGATCCTGGGCCAGGTTCCCAACGAGCCTCTGGCCGTGGTCGCACACCGGCGCGCCAGCGAAGACCTCGTGGAGTGCTGGAACCGTGAGCACGATCATGCTCCCGACCGGCGCGACAGGAATTTTCACAGGGAGCAGGCCATATCCGACCGCATTCAGCAATTTGTGATGCGCGCGTCAGATGCCGATGCCGAGCAAGTCCTCCAGCCGATCCTCGAGGCCGTTGACCGGCATCCGCGCGAGGTCCACAACGTCATCCAGGGGTTCACGAGCAGCGAGGACAGCAACCCCAATACGCCGCATTACTGGTTCCTATGGAACCTGTTTGCCGAGCGGGTCAAGCGCGCCAAGTGGCTCGCGCATCTGGACAGAGAGCATCCCCACGGCAGCGAGGTGCTGTCGACGATCTTCCTGACCGTGTGGTGGAAGGACAACGTCCGTCACTGGCGTAGCCTTGAAGGCTACGCCCATTACGTCGATGTACTCTTTGACGCGCTGCCGCCGGTCTGGATCGTGCTGGACAGCTATGTTCGCTTCCTCTACCACATCGGCGAGCGTTCCATGCCCGCCGCGTTTGTGCGCATCGCGAACGCGCTCAGGCGCGGAAATCCCGCCGACATGCTGCGTGAGTCCAACACCGTCTTCATGCTCGAAGTTCTTCTCCAACGGCACGTCTACGCACGGCCGCTGGAACTCAAGCGCGATCCAGCTCTGCGCGAGGAGATCGTGTATGTGTTCGATGTTCTTGTGGAGAGCGGTTCTTCCGCCGCGTTCAGGATGCGGGACGATTTCGTTACGCCGGCTGCCTGATGCTCCCCAATCTATTGCCAAGGAACTGGCTGAAAGATGCGTCGTGGGCTGTCTCAACGATTTTCTCCAAGCACTCGGAGAGCTGCTCGTAAGCCGGTCACCCAGTGGCCTCTTCGGGTCGAAAGTGGACAACCAGCGGCTGCATCAACCAAGATGCCGCATAACATCCGAGTGCACTTGACCGGCTACAGCGGGCTTCGCCCGCCTCCGCCAGCAAGTGATGCGGGGAGTTATGCATACATAGATTAAAGAGAAGGCATACAATGGGAATTCTTGGAAGTTTATTCAGTAGTGGTGAAGTGGAAAAGATCATTCGTAAATTGCAGGAGCAAGGCAGAATCTCCGTGGACGAGCGTGATGTTGTAGAGAAATCTGGGGAAAAGGCTATTCCGATTATCATGCGAATTCTCAAATCCGATTCCCCTCATAATCATGTGCATTTCGGAATGAGTGCAGTCGACCTTCTAGCTTCCATTGGCGAGCCCGCAATTCCCGCGCTGGTGGAAATCCTTAGTTTACAACTTCGGAATATGAATCTTGCTTTTTCTGCTAGCGCTGAACTCCGACAAATGGGGTCAAAGGCAGTACCAGCGCTAATGACCGCCTTGCATGAAAAAAGGCCAGATTTTAGACGTAGGAATTTCGCCTTGAGTACTCTCGCTAACATGGAATCCGACGCCACAGACGCCGTCCCAGATCTTCTAAAGTTGGCACAGGAAAAAGAATGGAGGTCGGCAGCATTGGAAGTTCTCCAGCGTATCCAACCAGGGATCACTGTCGAGTTAGATTCTTCGAGAAGTGGTACCCAATCAACGTCCTCTCAAAAAAAACATAAACATGAAGATAAATTAAACGCTGCGAGAAAGATATATAAAACATTGATGCCTATTTCAAAAGAAGAGATGGTCGAAATAGAAAGTTTCTATAGACAGACGAAAGGAGGTCCTTGGATAGCTGGCGATGAAGAGACTATTTGGGAGGCGTTTTGTGACAGCATTGAAGAACATAAGAGTATTAACAATCCAGAAGGTCAGGACCGGGAAATAGATTGCCCTTACGAGGTTGCAAAGCAAGGTCTGAAGAAATGCCTTTTTATCGCTGGATTTGGGGACAGTTTCTATTATTTCCATCTTGTAGCAAAGTCCGCTTCCGGCAAATACCTGCTTCTACCCCATAAAAGATTAATGGACTGAGCACAGTTAAGATTGGGAGTAAAAAGACAACAATGATTGCGACGGCAAATTCTATGATCTCCACAAGAAAATGCCTAACAATCAAATGCACGGGATGCTAAACCGAACCAGCTTTTCAATGAGTCGATGTAGTTCTCTCTATTTTTCAGGGATACTTTCTCTGTGGTCGCACCCGTGATTTTGTCATTAGGCCAGAAGGGAAATTAATATGCCTGGAAAAGTCTTCATAAGCTGTGGACAATCATCTGAATATGAAAGAAACATAGCGTCAACAATAAAAGAATTCTTACTTTCTCAGGGCTTTAATCCATACGTTGCTATTGAAAGCCAAAGTATCCAGGATATAAATCTTAACATCATCAATGAATTAAAGACATCGGATTACTATGTTTTTATCGATTTTGCCCGTGAGGAGATCTCAACCGGCTCCTTTAATAATATTAGACGTGGATCATTATTTTCACATCAAGAACTTGCGCTTGCTTATTATTTAGGTTACGAATATGTTATTTTTATGAAAGATATTAATGTCAAGCTGGAAGGTTTTTCAAAATATTTGATGAGTAATGCTCGGACATTTAATAACAATTCTGAAGTGGTTTCTTTATTTAAAGAAGAACTCGCCAAAAGTGATTGGTTACCTAGTTATAGCCGACATCTCACAATTACCGATTTAAGGATAGGCGAGAATGGGAAGCCAATAAATTATACTGACCAATCAGGAAGTTACCAAGAATTTGTCTACCATCTTATTGTGACTAATAACAGAATAGATTCAGCAGCATTTGACAGTGTAGCTCGCCTTAAAGAAATCCGATTAAATAATGGGAAGCCATACTTACCTGCTGATCGTAGCTTTTTAAAATGGGCTGGTAAATCTTTAAGCTATTCCGCAACGATACTTCCCAAAGATTTTGTCACAATTGATTTATTAGCAATTGATTACAATAATCCATCAGTAGTACGACTGCATAGTGAAGAGGATTATAGACCTCGTCGCCCAATAATTGACAGCATCGGTGATTACATTTTATACTATCAGATTTTTGCAAAGGATTTTCCATCAGTAGATTTTTTTGTGAAAGTTTCGATAACGGGTAGTATGACAACGACTAAAATTGAACTGATTTAATTCTAAATTACCATAGCCTAACCCATGCGTCAACCAGACGCAGCCCACAGCTCCTCCCCTAGCCGCTGCTGCGCTGGTTACGCTTTCCGTTACCTGAACATAATTATTGTTTTATATTTATGAAATCCTTTAAAAGCTCAATATGAGAAAAACCCTTGATCCATCAATACTACCTTCTCACAAAAATATGAAAACATGAATTATCATATAAAAATCCTTGATTTTTAGTCAATAAATTTTTAAGATCATTATGATTATTGAAAGTGTTTTGAGCTGCAAGTTTAGGAGCGCAATAATTATGTAAAAATCTGTTTCTTTCGTCATTATATCGAGAGCACAATGCTTTCATCTTTTCAGGGGCATTGTGCTTTTTTTTATTTATGCGAAAAGTTAACAAGAGCAGTTTTGTACGACAAGACGACTCGCAGATCGGGCTGAGGAAAATATGGGGCATATCCGTTTAGGGCGTTTACCTGACACAAAGAAATGGAATCGGGTTGTCGATTTACTCAGGAGCAACGCCCCTCTATCGCTTATTGCAAAGTTCAGCATGGAAGCATCAGCTGAAGACTTTGTAAATGCAAACAACGATCCAACGCTAAACTATTCGTTCTGGCTGTTGACCAAACTGCCGATTGCAGCCAGAAGCGATGATTTTGCTAATGAATTAAAAAGATTGAGAATCGATGTTGGCGAGAATCCTTCTCTGCCAGAGATCACTGCAGCGATCACAGATCATTTAGATGCTTATAATAGACAAATTGGGCATCGCTCCGACATTGGAGAAATGGCGCAACTGGCTGCAGTCGAAAGTATAACTCGCCTTGTTGGTGAAAAGCTACCAAGTCTCTTTGAGGCGACTTCACAAGACATTCAGGATTCATTTAGGGCTTTTGCTAAATCTCAAGAGTTCGCTCATTTGGGGCATGAATTTTTTGCTCGATTCACTCATCGCTATCTTTATTACTATCTCAGCAGAGAATTGTCCAACCATGTAGGCCCACAACAAAGATTTACGACTATTGAGAATCATTCTAATTTTTCAAGAGCTTTTCAGAGTTATTGCAGAAAGGTTTCCCAAAGTCTTCTGCAATCTGCAGGTGGTTGGTTTGGCAAAGAAACCTTTTCTGGTGGAATTGATCTAGAAAAATCGAGACGTTTTGTTGCTATCGCCCTCAACAATATCCGGAAAGAACTTTCGGTGGGGGGGGCGTGAGGTGGATAAAAAAGTTAAAGTATTTTGTGGTGGTTATGAAGTTACATCAGAACCTGATGAACGCCTTCCGCTAGTCTTAAACACCACTGGTCCCCAAAAAAACGTCAATTGCCAAATCAAGAATGTGTGTGAAAGTTTAAAAACCAATATTCCAGATCTGCTTTTAGATCTGGTTGAGATTGCTTCCTATGTCTATACTGCTGACCAAGCCGTCTCTCGCGGTCCGAATACGGACCCTGGAGTTGGCGCCCAATGGCGCAGACATTTCCTGTTTTATATCGCTGTTCGCCGTCCTGACATTTGGTCATCAGAACCTATCGTCAAATGTCTACAAGATGCGCTACAAACAGTGTCCGATGATTTCTATCAATTTGAGTTTTGCAAGCTGACTCTGACTCAAAGCATCTATATTGAACAATATTTTGATTTTGGCATTAAAAGTGATCCATTTTTTAATGCAGATGAAGTGCTGTTATTTTCTGGTGGGATGGATTCACTGGCAGGCGCAGTGCAGGAGATTGTAGTAAATGGGAGAAGAACGGTTCTTGTTAGTCATGTCCCCTCATCAAAAGTAGGATCTGTCCAGAACAAATTAGCCAAAGGGCTGACCCGTTTTGCACAAAAAAATGCTTTTATCTATTCTCCTTTTACAATAAATAAAAATAGTAGATTGACCAAAGAATATACTCAAACAACAAGATCATTTCTTTTTGTGTCCCTCGCAGCAACGCTCGCAAAGATGTTCAACGTCAATACGATAAAAATACATGAAAATGGTATAACGAGCTTCAATTTACCGATTGCAGAACAGCTGATCAGCACTCGTGCTTCTAGGACGACACATCCAGGAGTGCTTAATAATTATACCAACTTTTTTTCGCAACTCTTTGGCCATGAATTTAAGGTCGAAAATCCCTTTATTTGGAAAACCAAAGCAGAGCTCTATAATCTTGTCGGTGATGCCGGCTGCAAAAAACTTATCAGCCAGACAAAAAGCTGCACACACACACAGGATAGCGCTTTTCTTTTTTCACATTGTGGCACCTGTTTGCAATGCGTCAACAGGCGAATCGCTGCACTTGCCAGCAAATACTCCGAGTCCGATCCAGCAGATATGTATAGGATTGATTTTATTTCTGGAGCGCTCGAGGCTGGTGATCAACAGACACTCGTTGAATCTTATATAAAAACATATTTGGAAATCAATGAAATTACAGACAACGAATTTTTCTCTCGATTCGGCGAAGCTGCAAGAGTTTTGCGTTGGATGAATATGCCAGCGAGTGTTGCAGCTGAGGAAATATACGATCTTCATAAGCGGCATGCCGGCGAGGTATGTAAGATACTTGATGACTCGCTTAGCAAACATTCTCAGGCTATTCGGAAAAAAGCATTGCCTGATACCTGTTTGCTTGTTCAATATTTATCTGACCGAGTGCCGAGAAAGCCAATCTTGGAAGATGTAAAGCAACCGACCTTTATTAAAACAGGTGAAATATGGCTAATTAATTTTGATAGTGAGACATGTAGAATGAAGAATAAAGATGGCCTGCACTATATTCATGAGCTATTACTAAAGCCGGGCTATAGCATTGATTGCTCAGATTTGTATATGGATCTGAAGGGAAAACAGGAACCTTATTCAGAGTCCGAATTCCAAAAGTACTCAGACGAACAAATGAAAAACATTGGCATGTCTCGAAGTAAAGGTGCTGTTAGATGGAAAATGCTAGATGAAAAAACTATTAAAAGAATAAAAGAATGCATTTCAGATCTTAAAGAACAACTCAAAATTGAAACAGATTTCGAAGCCAAGGCAGAGCTGGAGTCAAGATTAGAAATCCTTCAAAAAAGGCTAAAACAGAGTACCACGCCATTCGGCAAGTCAAAGGCCTCTGCAAATTATCAAGATACAACCAGAGTGGCAGTAACCCGGGCAATCAAACGAGCTGTTTCTGATATTGAAAAACACCATAAACCATTGGCAATACATCTTCGGAGAAGTATTATTACCGGTTCCCACCTTTGTTATGACCCAGAAAAAAAGATCAACTGGCAGCTTTAGTTCACGGCAGTTAAAATTGTAACACAATTTGTTACAACTTGCCTCAGTTTGTTACGCGTAATAAGTGAAAGGATCATACTCGGCAAAATAAAAAGACATCGTCTTCTTGATGTACATTTGATGCCCCTGAGATCAATTCTCGCCGAGTAGGATCTAAGGGGCTTTTTATTTTCGGGTTTTAGGACCAGCAACAACAAATGATACTGCACAAGCAGAAGGTGAAGAATGATGCAAACAGTGACGCAAATTCTTGCCGAACACTATGGTATCAATGCTCATCCCGGGCAGAAAACGGAATGCCCTTCTTGCCACCACAAAACATTCTCAATTAAAAGTGACGATTCGATCGGCAAGTGTTTTCACCCTACATGCAGTGAAATTATTAGATCAAAAATCAAGGGAGGGGAGGGCTTGATGTCTTCTGTAACAACTGCAACCGCTCAACCGAACACTGGCTGCACATTGGCGGAGTATTCAGAAGAGAAAAAGTTGCCAGTGGAGTATCTTAAAGAAATTGGACTCTCACAAATATCACTGTCAAGTCATCCCGTGTTGAGAATCCCCTATTTTGATGAGAATGGCCATGAAATCGCGATTAGATTTCGCACTGCACTCAAGAAAAACGAAATGGATAATCGCTTCAGATGGAAAAAGGGCTCCAAACCATGCCCATACGGCCTCTGGAAGCTGGAGATGGCAAGAAAAGAAAAAGTTATCGTCCTTGTGGAAGGCGAGAGCGATGCGCAGACATTGTGGTATCTTGATATCCCGGCATTAGGAATCCCGGGTGCATCATCCTGGAAGGAAGATTGGGCAGGTTATTTTGCCGATATTCCAAAAATATTTGTGGTTATCGAACCAGATAGCGGAGGCGCAGCAGTCCAAAAATGGCTGCAAAACTCCGGTATAAAAAAGAAGGTCATGCTCCTATATTTGGGTGAATACAAGGATCCTTCCGGGCTTTATCTGGCTGAACCGGATAAATTTACAGAAAAATGGAATCAATTTGTTGATTGTGCACAATCCTATGAAGAATTCCATGCTTGTGAAATAAAACAGAGATCCAAACACGCCTGGGGGAAATGCGAGTCTCTGGCTAAAGAAGCTGATATTCTCGAAGTCTTTTGCAGGACACTTCATAAACAGATGGGAGTTGTGGGTGAGACGCGTCTGGCAAAATTGGTTTTTCTGGCGCTGATCAGCCGATTCCTTGACAAGCCAATTTCTCTTTCTGTCAGAGGGCCTTCTTCATGCGGCAAGTCATTCGTAGTTGAAAAAGTCCTCAAGTTTTTCCCAACCAATGCATATTATGCGCTCACCGCAATGAGCGACAGAGCTTTGGCCTATTCTGACGAGCCGCTGTCTCACCGTTTTTTAATAGTCTATGAATATAGCGGAATGCAAAGTGAAATATCAAGCTACTTGATTCGATCGCTACTGAGTGAAGGCCACATTCGCTACGAAACAGTCGAAAAAACCGATAACGGATTTAGGTCGCGCTTGATTGAAAAGGAGGGCCCGACCGGCCTGATCCTGACAACAACGGCAATTCATCTTCATCCTGAAAATGAGACGCGCATGTTGACCATACCGGTTTCTGACACACAAGAACAGACAGGAGCGATTTTACTGTCTTTAGCAAATAACAACGGCAAAATGGTTGATGTTTCTGTCTGGCATGCATTGAATGAATGGCTAGAGTCTGCAACCCACCAGGTTGAAATACCCTATGCGAAGGAGATAGCAAAAAACATTCGGCCAATTGCAGTTCGATTGCGTAGAGATTTTGCGCAAGTGCTGAGCCTCATTCGGGCTCATGCAATACTCTATCAGGCGCAAAGAAAAATCGCCGACAAAGGGATTATTGCTAAAATTGAAGATTACATCGTTGTGCGCGAACTGATGAATGATCTGATAAGCAATGAGCTCGATTTTGCTGTTCCTAAAACAATCCGAGAAACTGTCATGGCTGTCGAGTTAATGACCGATGGAAGTCAGCATGAAGTATCTATCAAGGAAGTTGCTGAAAAACTCGGATTGGACAAGTCAGCAGCCCTTCGGAGAGTAAATTCTGCAATCAGCAAGAGATATTTGCGGAATCTTGAAGAGAGAAAAGGACGGCCAGCAAGGATTATTATTGCTGATCCTATGCCGGCTGATCAAACCATATTGCCCACACCGGAACTGGTAAACCAATGCATGGTTGCACGGGAAAAGGGGGGAATTATTATGCCCCCCACCAGGAATGAGTAGGGTACATGATAGAACAGTGGACCGAAATAGGAAAAGTATTCTTTAATCGACCTAAAAGTTGCTTGAGAAGCTTATTTTGTTTGAAATTTGTCAATAATCAGTCGAAAAATGGTAGAAATGCTTTACAACGTCTTGGAAAACTGTTCTGTTTTTGCAAAATTGCGAATATTTATGCTATTCGCTAATCTAATATAATTAATATTTTATAATAATCTGAATGTTGAAGTTCGCTAATGATTACGGAAACCGATTTATTGCTCGATTAGGAGGTTGTATGAAAAAGCCAAAAGTAGGACGAGCGGTAATAAAAAGAAAATTGACCGTAAGCGAAGTATTCATGTTGGATATGCGCACATTTACGAAAAGCAAAATATTGCACGCGGGACCAGGAAACGTTTATGCCTATATCTGTTTTCTAGGCAATCATGCAGCTGAAGTGATAGCTGTTATGGTGAAATACGAAGGAGATGAGCCATGCGCTCTAAGACTCCTCTATAATGTGCGTAATCCATTTATAGGCAATGACGAAGATGTTTACGAGGAAATTCAGCTGTCGTCGACTACATCCCATAGTGGGGGAGAAAGATGGTGGTTTGTCTGTCCAAATATGCATGATGGCCAATGGTGTGGAAAACGATGCAGATCTTTATATCTGCCGATTGGATCTAAGCATTTCGCTTGTCGGAAATGCCATAACTTGAGCTATGAAAGTCGCCAAAAACATCGCTTAAAATATTATGAAAACTGTGAAAAGCCATTTAAAAAAATTGCGTTAATTGAGAATCGACTGAAACACACAAATTCGCCAGATGAACTGAGAGAACTCAATCGAGAATGGGACGAAGCCTTCAAAAAAATTCACAATTACATTCATCAAACCAATGAAAGGAGCGATTTACAATGACAACAGAAAAGCAGAAATCTGCCAATAGGCAGAATGCGCTGGTCTCAACTGGGCCGGTGAGTGAAGAAGGAAAAGCCATCAGTGCACGCAATGCGGTTCGCCATGGCATTTTCTCCAAAGAAATCGTTATTAACAAAGGTGAGCCACGCGAGCGGGAAATAGAATTTTGGGAACTGCATGACAATCTCCACCGCGATCTAAAACCAGAAGGGCAGATGGAAAGTCTTTTAGTCGAGAAAATTGCAGCCAACTATTGGCGATTGCGACGAGTTCTCCGCTATGAAACCGGAGAAGTGCGACTTTTAATCGATGAACATATTCGTACAAGTCTAGGTGATGAGCTTTCCGTTTTTACCGATAGTCAGGAGGAGGTGTTCGAATTAAAGTTTTTTTCAATCAATGACGAGATTACTGAAGAAGATATTAAAAAACAAAAAGATCGTCTGCAGGCATTGGAGGAAGATCTAATCGACTATACCAAAGATGAAGAAACTATTGAATTTGTTTTAAAGAAGCGTCTTCATGTGGATATTTCACGAGCAACCGCTGAACAGCGGGAGCAGGCAATCGAATATCTGCGCAATCTTTCACCACAGCAAAAAGGAAAAATCCATCGCGATTTAGTATGGTTAGAGGTGAGAAAAGGAAAAGAGATGCGCCGGATCGTCGATTGGCAGAGGAGATTCGATGCAGTCCAATTGACTCGGTCCATTCCGAGTACCCCAAATTTGGATAAAGTGATCAAATACGAAGGTGCGCTGGAACGATCGATATTTAAAAACCTGATGCTGCTCAAAGAGCTACAAAAAGAACGAAAGAATCTAGACCTGGCTCCTACACGCGATCAGAACCGATAAATGGCTTCGTTTTGAGATTATCTGTTGTTTGTTCAATTCAGCAAATTAGCCCCCTGGGCAACCCCCGCGGCGGGAAAGCCGAGGTTAAGTTATTGAATAAGTATCATTAGAATCGACCGGACACTGTCTAGCATAGCCAGAGATCACTTGATTGGATAGTATTTTCGACATAGAAGCCAGCAAAAAGCTGCAGCAGCATTATACCGTCAAACAAGTGGCCGAGATGTTTGCGGTATCGACCAAAAGCGTCTACCGCTGGCTTGCGGAGCATCGGATCAAGGGTCACAGAATTGCTGGATCAGTCAGGATCCCCAAAAGCGAATTGGTCAAGCTGGTGGAAACCATGAATTGACTGACAGTGTCTAGATGATAAAAATATTTATCTTGAAAATTATCTGAGTACTTGGTATTTTCTATCGACTACTAATCGAACGGGATAATCAGTTCCCGCATAATAATTAGCGCTTGTTAACTGTTGGGCAGCCGTGAGGCCCCAGCTATTCCCGTTCGGGTTAGTAGTCGCAGTTAGCAGGCGCTTTTTATTTCAGGAGAATGTCATCATGGCTTGCATTGAAAAGAAAGGCAATGCTTATCGAATTCAGTATTACTATCGCGGGAAAAAATATCGCCGTTATCTTGCCGCCGGAATTAGCCTAAAAGATGTGCACGCTGAAAAAGCGCGCATAGAGGCTTCCATTGCCCGCGATAAGGCTGGTTTGGAACGGTTCAATCCCGATGGAGAAAATCAAAGATCTGATTTGATCACACTCGCAGAAATGTTCGAGCAGGTTTTGTCTGCGAGAAAATACGAAGTGAGCCGTGAGACATGGCAACGATTCCGAAACCTGTCACAGGTGATGATCCAAGTAATTGGTCCCAACATGCCAGTGAAAGACATCCGACTGCAGGATTATGACAGATTCCGAACGATCCGTTATCAGATGTCAAGAGATAACTATGTGCGCAAAGGTTGGAAACCAGACGAGAATAAAAGTAAAACCGGGGTAAACAAGGATTTGCGCATTCTCACCACTCTTTTTAGGTGCGCCAGTAGAAAAGGAATTATCAATAAGGATATGATACCTGAATTCGAATATTACAAAACCGACTATGTCAAATTGCCGAAAATTTTGAATGCCACTGAGGTTGTAAATATGGCAAACGAACTCGATGGAGAAGCTCGTCTGGCCTTTTGGATTTACTTCTACACCGGATTTCGCCGTCAGGCAGTTGCAAGAGAGACACTCAGCGATACAAGGGCTTTGAAGTGGGAAAATATCAATTGGATGACCAATGAAATTCGCATTCACAGCAAAAGGAAGGATCATGTTTTGCCGATGCACCCCCGTCTGCGCGATATGCTCTTGGATCACAAGAAAGAAATTGAAAATTTTGATCCGGAGGACTTTGTGATACACTTGACTGCAGATAGCTTGACCAAGTTATTCCGCCGAGCAATGGACAAGCTGGGCATCAAGAATCCTTCACCGATCCACAGTTTGCGCCACACCTTTGCGACGGATATCTATAATCGCACCGGCGATGTATTCTTGACGCAGGAATTGACCGGTCATTCCAGGACCTCGACCTTGAAAATCTATGCAGATGTTGCAAAGAGCAGACTGCAAGAGGCGGTAGCCAATCGCGAGTTGTAGGATTCAAGTTTATGTAATGTATTATTAAAAGGGAGCGTGACCGGTAGCACGGTAAAATGTGACTCGAACCGATAGATCAAAATTGTCCAGGTCAAATTCCTTCCGAAGCTGTCGCGATTTTTTTCTTGATGCTACAGGCTGAGCCCGAAGGCTTCAAAGAGCGTCTGTTTTCCATCCGGCGGCACCTGGTGTTGTGTCGCCAGCGCGATCAGCTTTTCGCTGCCATCGGTGGCAAGGACGTCGAGTCCCAGCTACGAGGCCATAAACCACGCATCGCGTCCGGATCCGCGGCCGATCTCCAGAACGCGGCCTTCAGGGGGCAGCCACTGCCGCTGCAGAGTATGCAAAAACGCCGCATCCGCGGTTTCGTAGCGGGGAAGAAAGCGGGCTGAATTCGCGTCATAATGTTGAATCGTATCATTGCTCATGCGATTAGCCTCGTTCCCGGTATCTGGCCGGGAATGCATTTCGGCGGCTCTACCACCGCATCACGCTTCGACCGACCTGCAGCAAAACTGTACAAATGGTTTACCAGGCAGATCACCGGAAACAGGAAAAAAACAACCCCATAATTCGAGATACAAAAAAATATTTTTATATAGTTGCAATCTAATATCCGGTTTTTAACCGGATATGAGTTCTTTCATTTGATCGATAGTTAATTGCTCTTTTTGTGAGTGAATAACAGCATGGCAATTGGGGCAAACGGGGCGTAAATCTCGAATCGGGTCTACCTCGTATTCCTGGCCTATTCCTGCTAAAGATTTGATGTGATGAACATGAATAATGCCTCTACCAGCCTCACCATATGCCTTGAAAAAATTAAATCCACAAATAACACAATTTAATCCGTAATGATCTAGACATTTCTTTCGAGCTGCCCTGCTTCGTTCATAAGCATTAACAAAGACATTTCTGACCGCCCCCTCAGGAAATCGTTTTGAGTTCGTCACTTCATCCGGCCCAGGGGAAAAATCATTCTCTACTGCTTTACAATGCGGATATACAATACAGTAGCTGTAGCCAAAATCAGGGCTTATTGGGGTATCGTCAGAATGTTTTATCAGTTCGGAGAAATGAAAGGGCTTGGTACGTTTGCAGTGACTTATTACATAAAGAGTCAAGGCGGGTTTCTCAAATTGCTCCCACAAACCCTCATTGCTTGTATGCGGAACTTCGCTGTCCTCAAGAGCGAACCCAAGAAAAGTCTCCGTAACCTTATTACCTCTTTGGGGATTCAATTGAATATTATGCAGCGTAGCCAAATATTCTACATCACCCGTACTCCCAACAGGCACAAAATAGATAAGCAATGGTCCATCAGTCTTTAAAACAGATTGAGCTTTTTTCCATTTACTCCTTGCCCGAAAAGTTGTAAATCGGCTTGGATCGTTTTCATTCCTTGCAACGGCAGCTTCAAGATAGTCACGATGATTACGCGCGAAAATTGCTATATCTGATGTATCTTTTACAGTGGTTTTATCTTTCATTTGTTCTCCTCTTAATTACACACGAAATTTTTGGTCAAAATAAGACTATACATTCTTGATGGCGTAGAAAAAAACCAATGACATGCCATGAATCAGAGTCCAAGAATAAATGCAAATAAACTTTTCTGGGACCAATCAATGCCTTTCTGATAAATTTTCTCAGAAATATATTGGTAAATTCAAATCCGTTTACTCCGCAACGCTGATTAGAAATCCTTTTTATACATTTTTCAAAGCCATTCAACAGGTTTTGTTAATACGAAACCGCTGTTATCAACCACTTGATCAGGAAAAAGACTATCAGCAAATTTCTTTCGTCCAATCATAAAATAGGCCGATGCAGCAGTTTTTAAAGCAAAGGAAAATCGATCAGGAGGAAAAGCCAATACAATACGTTTTTGCGGGAAGAGAGACCTGATTTTTTGAATTGGGCCTAAGAGGTCACTATCCCCCGATACCAGGATGGCAGTATCATAACAGTCACCAAATGTATCACATAGCATTTCTACAGCAATGTTTACATCTGTCATTTTCTCGTTAGGCTTGGAAATAATATTTTGACATCGATAGCAAGTAATCGTATTCGCCTGATAATGGCCATAAAAAATGTCAAAATCAGTTAGCGTCATCAATGCATCGATAAATATGCTTTGTCTTTTTGCTTTGTCTGGGGGTAAACTGATCCGTGAAGTGAAATACTTGGTACGAATGAGAACCTGATCAGCGCTCAGTAAATTCTGTGCCAATTTTTGCAGATTTAACCAATAAAAGCGTTTCCAATTCTTTGACTTTAGTCCGAAATAAAGATTAAAGCCATCGATGTAAACAATCACTCTATTCATATTATCCTTGACAAAAGTGAAGTTTCTTTGTATATTTTTACTGCATTAACAGCGCGAATGATAGCATCATTCGTCCGACGCCTCTGCTTGCGCAGGGGCGTTTCTATTTTTGTTATTTCGTAACAAAACTGATATTAACATTTTACCTTTGCCTGTTGGCTTGGGATCAAAACGGCTTTTGACCGCTGTGCCATTTCTAAAACAGCGGTCTTTTTATTATTTTTGGGCGTTAAAAAATTTGAATCGCACCAATTCCCAAATACCGCCTGTTCTGGTTTTTCGCCTCTGATGTCAAAAGCTCATGCCCGCTCTCATCACAATGGATTTCGATTATCTTTCGTTCAAACATACTCATAAAAAAACCGTTTTTAAACCGTTCTAAAACACTCACCCCTGCCTAAAAATATCCACCTTGGTCTCCAGACACGGTCTCAATTCAAAATCGCTGGTGCCGATCGTGTACCAATTTTCCGGTTTCTGATAGATGTCGAATCCGCGACCGATCTTGATCACCCAGCCGGTATCCAGACGTACCTCACGATCATGGATTCTGTTGCGAAATTTAAATTGAAATTTCAAACCGTTTTCAGCCAGGCTTTCCTGCAACAGGCACAATCATGTGTTCGTCTCTGAGCTGCTTTTCAAACTGCTCTGCCTCGTTTGGTGACTGTTTTTATCTTTATCATGCTAAACAGCACCATTCATCCCATCCCCAACATCACCACCCGCCTCCCCGCATCCCGAATATATTCCCACTCCTTTCCCTGATATTTTTGCGCCACATACAAGAGATCGGCTTTTTCGAAATAGAACAGCAACGATGCATCGATATGCGATAAATCGATCGTGCTGGTGTAAAGGTGGTAGCGGCCATAGAGGATGAGAAAATCCCGCAGTTGGTCGTCGGTTATTGCAATTTTTTTGCCCAGGACAAAGGTTTGTGGGTCAAGTGGGGATAAAATGCCAAAATGGTGCAGCGTGCGCAAAAACGATCGCACCGAGCGCTTGACCACATCCCTGTCGCCGTATTCCTGTACCATCTTTTTCTGCAGAATCGATGAAGAAAAGCGGTTATCCCCGTTCACGTTTTGTGAGATCTTTTGGGTGATAAACCGCGTCACGCTGTAATCCATGAGAATCTTGGCCAGAAGCAAGGGCTTGAGATCTGGCAAAGAGCGCGTCTGGGCCCAGGTTATAAACGGATTGGCTTCGATAAAATTGGCAGAGGTCTGCATCGAGTAGATAAAGCTGCGAAAGATAATCGTACGAACTTTGCGCTTTCCTTCTTTCCCCACCAGCTCCTGGGCAATATCGTTGAACGCCTGGTAATAATCACTTGCCGGCGTGCCCGGCTCGATCATGTTCAGCAAACGGTAGATCCATTCGGGTTTCAGGGGACGGTCCAGTCCAATCATGGTGCAATCTCGACAAAAGGGACGACGAGTTCATCCATTGTGAT
>Ga0116157_10001134_pt1 | contig 26944 bp, 17 predicted proteins | sample AD_UKC048_MetaG_FD_89882 | JGI IMG/M metagenome (GOLD analysis project Ga0116157, IMG submission 89882) | Active sludge microbial communities of municipal wastewater-treating anaerobic digesters from USA - AD_UKC048_MetaG | ecosystem: Engineered > Bioreactor > Anaerobic > Digestate | place: USA... | reverse complement strand
TCCATAAAAATACGTTTTATTTTAGCTTTAGGATTTCTAACGGCAATAGTATCGTGTCAGCGAACCGAGGAATATCCGGTTGAGCCGCGCATTACATTTTTAGAATTCGAAAAGATTCTGAATGAAACCGATAGTGTTTTTGACAAAGGGGTACTGAAATTCAAATTTACCGACGGTGATGGCGATATCGGCCTTTCGGAGGGCGATACCTTGCCGCCGTTCAATCCCGGAAGCAAATATTATTACAATTTGCTGATCGATTATTATGAGGTGCGCAATGGAGCGGAAACCTATGTCCCTCTGACTTCTTACAATTCGGAGACCGGTCTCTACGACACTGTTTACCTGAGTGCCAGGGTGCCGTTGCTGACACCTGAAGGATCGAACAAAGCCATTTCAGGAGAAATTCATGACTCACTGTTCATTTATAATTACAATTCCGATTTTGATACCCTTTTTCTGACATTCAGATTGGTTGACCGGGCTCTGAACGAAAGCAACACAGAACGGACCCCTTACATTGTCAGATCCTTTTCTCCGCAATAACCGGTCATGAGAAAAACGCTGGAAAGCAGGAAGTACGTTTTTTTAACCCTCTTTGTGATTGCAGGGGCTGTATTTACCATCCGGCTATTCCTGCTGCAGGTGGTGCAGGAAAAGTACAAACTCTCGGCCGACAACAATGTCTTGCGCTATGTGACGCAATATCCTCCCCGAGGGGTGGTTTTTGACCGTAACGGCAAGCTGATGGTATACAATGAGGCTGCGTATGACCTGCTTGTTATCCCAAAGCAGGTAAAGGCTTTTGATACGACGGAATTCTGCCGGCTGCTTGAAATCCCCATTGAAGAAGTAAGGCTGAGGCTGAAGAAAGCCAGGAGTTATTCGATGGTCAAGACGACGGTATTCCTCGAACAATTATCGAAAGAAGATTTCAGCGCGCTGGATGAGGTTTTGTTCAAATTTCCGGGTTTTTTCGTACAGCTCCGTACCGTCAGGAAGTATGACACTCCCACAGCCGCGCATGTTCTGGGTTATACCGGTGAAGTAAATAACAGGGATATTGAACGGGATCCTTATTATAAAATGGGCGACTACATCGGGCTGACCGGCCTGGAGAAATCCTATGAAACGATCCTGCGGGGCAAAAAAGGGATGAAGATCAAGCTGGTGGATGTGCACAACCGGGAGATGGGGAGCTACCAGGACGGGAAATACGACAGTGCGGCGGTTGCAGGCAAGAACATAACGGTTTCGATAGATGCGGAGGTCCAGGAATATGCTGAAAAACTGATGCGGTTTAAAAGGGGGAGTATCGTAGCCATAGAGCCCTCTACGGGAGAAATACTGGTGATGGTCTCCAGTCCGTCGTACGATCCGAACCTCCTGGTAGGAAGGGGAAGGTCGAAAAATTTTGCCGAGTTTAACAAGGATACGCTTAAACCTCTTTTTAACAGGGCTATCCAGGCGCAATATCCTCCCGGATCGACGTTCAAGACTGTCAATACCCTGATCGGGCTTCAGGAGGGTGTGCTGCACGATTACACAAGGTACGGATGCAGTGGTACATCGACCACTCCTATTCCCTGCAGCCACAGCCATCCTTCGCCGCTTGACCTGTACCATGCCATTGAGCAATCGTGCAATCCTTATTTCTGGCAGGTTTTCCGGTCAATTCTTGACCAGCGGAAATTCCGTACGATGCAGGACAGTTATAATTACTGGCGGGAAGAGGTGATGAGTTTCGGTATCGCGACCATACTGGAAGGGGATGTGGTTGATCAGAAAAGCGGGAACCTGCCCAAAGACACTTACTATGACCGGTATTACGGCAAAACGGGTTGGAAACCCCTGACGATCCGTTCGCTGGCGATCGGGCAGGGAGAAGTGGAACAGACGCCGCTGCAACTGGCCAACGTGGCGGCCATTATTGCCAACCGGGGATTTTACCATCCGCCCCATCTGCTGAAAGCCGTTGAGGGTGATACGGAACCGGCGAAAAAGTTCGAAAAGAAGATCCCTGCCCGGATCGCCTCGACCTATTATGAGACGCTCATCGAGGGGATGTCGCTGGTTTATAACGGAGGGGGGGGATCGGCCAGGTATTACAAAATTGACAGCGTGGAATGCTGCGGAAAGACAGGCACCTCACAAAATCCGCACGGGAAAAACCATTCGGTGTTTATTGCTTTCGCTCCGCGGGAGAATCCGAAGATAGCCATAGCCTGCGTTGTGGAAAATTCGGGATATGGAGCAACCTGGGCGGCGCCGATTGCTTCGCTGGTCATGGAGAAATACCTGAAAAGGACAATAAAGCAGACCGCTACGGAAGAACGGATGTTGAACGCTTATTTAATAGAAGGAAGTGACCCCGGCGACTAAAAACATATACGGCAAGATTGACTGGACAACTGTCTGGCTTTACATCATCCTGGTGCTGATGGGATGGGTCAGTGTATATTCATCGGTCTATGATGAAACTCACAGCAGCATCCTGGATATCTCGCAACGTTACGGAAAACAGATGATCTGGATCATTGCCGGCGGCGTGATAGCGTTTGTGATCATGCTGACCGACGCCAAGGTCTTCAATGCTTTTGCTTATATCATCTATGGTATTTCCATTCTGATCCTGATTGCCGTACTTCTTATCGGCACTGAGATTTCGGGTTCCAAATCCTGGTTCCAGATCGGCAGTGTGGCCATACAGCCTGCCGAATTTGCCAAATTCGCCACCTGTTTGGCCCTGGCCAGATACCTGAGTTCCTACGCCACGGATATGAATGTGCTTCAGACCAAGATTGTAGCCACTGCTTTGATATTCACACCGGCGCTTCTGATTTTTTTACAAAATGATACCGGTTCGGCCGTTGTGTATATTGCGCTTATCCTGGTACTTTACCGGGAAGGCCTTTCGGGATATTTCCTGATCTCGGGCGTAATCATGGTCGTGCTTTTTGTTATGACCTTGCTGATCAACCAGTATATTATGACCGGAATCTTGTCGGTGCTGGCCGTTCTGCTCTATTATTACAATAAGCTGCTCAGGAAGCGCTGGTGGATCATTATCGGCATATGGCTGGCTTCGGTTGCCATGGTATTTGCGGTGGATTATGTATTCGACAACTTCCTGGAAGAGCACCAGAAGACCCGTATCAATGTTTTATTGGGCAAGGAATCTGACCCGAAAGGCGCGGGTTACAATGTCAACCAGTCGAAAATAGCCATTGGATCGGGAGGATTGATCGGCAAGGGGTTTCTGCAGGGGACACAAACCAAGTACAATTTTGTGCCGGAGCAGAGCACCGATTTCATTTTCTGCACCGTAGGCGAAGAGTGGGGCTTCCTGGGAAGTACGGCAGTGATAGGTTTGTTCGTTTACCTTCTTTTCAGGCTGGTCAGGATGGCAGAGCGGCAGCGGTCGGATTTCAGCAGGATATACGGATACGGTGTAATATCGATCCTTTTCTTCCACTTTGTAGTGAATATCGGGATGACGATCGGGCTTGTGCCGGTCATCGGGATCCCCCTTCCCTTTTTCAGTTACGGGGGATCTTCCCTCTGGGCATTCACCATCCTGCTTTTTATCTTCATCAAGCTGGATGCGAACAGGCTGGCGTTATTCTAGAAATACAGGAGCCTGTTGTCTTCTATCTTTGTAATTTTCTGAAGGGCGTTGAACATAGGATTAGCTCCCATGCGTGAGCGGAAAGCGGCCAGCAGCTGATCGCGGTTAGCATTGTAATCGGCCGGTTGCGGCGGTTCATAGAATCGATCGACCACCACGACAAACACGCCGCCGTTACCCTGGATGGGTTCAGATTGCTGTCCGGCTTCCATGCTGAATATTTCCCCGATAACCTGGTATTCGCTGCCAAAACCGGGTATATTCCTGGAAGAGAAGGTCAGTGTCAGGTTTGTATCCACTTTGGTATTGAATTCCCGGGCGATCTGGTAAATGTCGGTACCGATGCCTTTAATACGGTCTTTAAGCATAGAGGCTTTCTTTTCATTCATCACAAATGATTTGATATTCTCCTTCATCTGTTCCAGCGGCATGATACCTTTTTCCCTGGCGGCGGTAACGACTGCCACCACGTAAGCGCCACCGATATCGAATACCGGTGAAACGTCGCCGACTTCGATCCCATCAAAGAAAGCCCAGCGTACAATTTCGCGCGGATAATCGATGCCGGCAATAGTATTGCCCATTTCCCGCAGGTAAGTGGCCGATCTTTTGTTCAGCCCCTGGCTGCTGACAGCCGCATCGAATTTAGCCTGGGTGCTGTTTTCCCCGGCGAAAGTGCTGGCCTGTGCGTAAACATCCTGGAAAGTTTTGCTGCTGGGGGCAATTGTTCGTTCAATAACAGCTACCCTGATTTTCTGTTCCGGGTCTTTCTTGCCGGTAATTTTCACCACATGGTAACCGAAAGCGGTTTCCACTTTAACCACATCACCGACTTTACCGTTGAGGACCGCATCATTAAAAGGACCGATCATGGCGCCATCTGAGAACCATCCCAGGTCGCCGTTATTCGATTTGGCCGATCCGTCGTCGGAAAGGAGGTAAGCCAGGGCCTGGAGTTTGGTTTTATCAGCGGAGACAATCGTGAATATACTGTCGGCGGTTTTTTCTGCCTGTGTTTTGGTACGGGTGACATTTTCCCCGGCTCTCAATGCGCCCTGGAAAGCGATCAGAATGTGTTCGGCTTTCATCGAATCGGGGCGGGCCTGGATATCCATCAGCCGGGCCATATGCCAGGCATTATTCTCCTCGTAAGGCGGGACGAAAGTGCCTGCCGGGGCATCCCACAAAGCCACTTCGATGTTGAGCGGAAGCAATCCTTTTTTATACCATGTACTATCGTAACGCTTATCAGAAGTTGAGTTGACAAATGTTACAAAGTCGCTCGCATTGCGGAACTCATCATAAATCCTGTAAGCTTCCTGGCGCGCATCTTCACGGTCTTTTGCCGATGGTGCCACATCAAAAACCAGGTAATCGATATCCCTTGAAGGCTCCTGCTCGTAAGATTGTTTATTCTTTTCGTAATACGTTTCGTAATCTTTATCGGTTAGAGTAACCTCATCATCATTGATAACGGTATAACGGGCTACAACGTACCTCACTTCTGCGTTCTTTTTCTTGCTTTCAAAATCCAGGGCAGCAAAAGCCTGAGGCATGTAATATCCTTTGGTCACCAGGCTTTTGTATTTTTGATCAAGCCGGTCTTCTTTGATATATTTTTCCAGGTCAAGCCACTGTTTACGCACCTCCGGAGTCAGGTTATCAAGGTTCTGGAGAAAGTTCTGCACAACTGTCGGGCTGTACATTCCCGTCTGCGGGTCTTTGAAATATTGCTGGATCAGGTTATGCGGACGCGGCCCCTGGACGAGGTCGTAAAGCTCTTCAGTAGTGACAGAAAGGCCCAGCTTTTTATATTCATTACCCATAATGATTTCATCCAGGTACTGGTTCCAGGTACTCTGCCGAATATCAAATGTTTCTCCGGGAGTTAACGATTCTTTATTCTGATTGGCTTTTTGATTTTCAAGATTTACATCGACGCGGCGGTTATAATCCGTGACCGTGATCTCTTCTCCGGCGATGGTGCCTACAGCCGGGACGCCATTTCCCCTGCCTCGTTTGCCCGAGAATAGATCGCTGACGATGAAAGCGGCGATAGCCACGCCGACAAGAATAACGGCGAGAGCCGAATGTTTACGAAGTGTTCCGATAATAGCCATAACTGCGTATTTATTTTAAAAAGAGGTGCAAAAGTATAAAAAAAACGAACGGGTGCAAAGTAATTCATATATTAATGATGCTATCCGTCATAATAGTAACCGGTTAAGCGACGGGTCCGGGTCGTGGATAAGCAGAAGAACATCCCCAAGGCGGGTTACTGCGGTTCGTCTTTTATTTCAAGCGTACCCTGCACATGGGTTATATCAAGCACATCAAATGGTTCTTTAGATGTCAGCCCGGTACCGGTTACCACATTTCCACCTGTCGTGAGCCTGACAAACTGGTTGGAATAGATCACGGCTTTGGCCCGGTCCCAGAAAAGCTCTTCGGTATTCAGTTTTTCTTCTTTCTCCAGGTTCTCGACCACGACGTTATGCCGGGCTTCCATCAGTTTCTTTTTTTCATAGGAGATTCCGTAATCAGCCGTGATCTTAGTGGTCAGGTTCATGGCTGTATCGTAGAAAAAAACGGTGAATCCTTCGGGGAACAGGAGCAGTTCTTCATCGCCTTTTTTATTGACGAGGTAAGGGCTGACCAGTTTGATCTGCATTTGTCCCTTTTCGCTGTAAAGAATTTCAATATCCCTTGCTGTCATTTCGGGAAGAGTATCCACAAAATCCAGTGAGAGAACCGTCTGAACATCATTTTTACAGGATGAAAAAATCGCCGGCCCCATCAGAGCGATGATGCCGGCGATGATAATCAACAATATTTTATTCTCCCCAAGAGAAGGCCTGGTTTTCAAAACGGGTGCAATTATTGTTTTGACGCCCTGATCCGGGTATCTTCATTGATCCAGCATTCCACCCTGTAAATATCACCTTCCTTCAGGGTATAGAAAAAGATAGTAGAAGTGGCAGGGAAATAGGCCGAATAGGTGTAAATCAGTTTATCGGCTTCCGGGCCCAGTTCCGGCTCGACCTGTTTGGCCCGCTGGTACTTATCGACAGCCACCCAATAGGCCACATGGTTGGTCAGGTCATTGCCTCCGCAATCCCTGGCAGAGGCGGCATAAAGGTCACCGATCAGCATATAGGGATCCCCGTCGGTCGGATCGAGAGCAGCGGCCTTCAAAGCATAGGCCCTGGACGAAGGATAGTTGTTCAGCGCCTGGTAAGCTTTGGCGATATACATGTAGCTTTTCTGCACTGTAGCGGTATCATTGAGCTTCTCCGCCTGTTTAAGATAATCGATGGCCTCGGCATATTTCCCTTCATTCAGCAGCATTTTACCGATCATGTAAGCCGATTCGGGTGAAGGCTCCAATTCATACAGCTTCACTGTTGTTTCGAAATAGAAAGGATCGGTATGGCATTTTTTCTGTTCCAGCAAATTGCTGATCTTCTTAAGCAATTCGACATCATCCGGAGTTTGATTGAATTTCTTACGGTAGATGGTCACCAGGTCGGGGCAGGTGGCAAAGGGTTCGAGTTTGAAGTCAATACTGGCTTTAATCAATCCCCAATTGCCCTTATCAGGTGAAATATTTTGTTCTTGCCAGCTTGTTAAAATTCCATTCTCAAAATAGAGATACAAATTATCATAAATCCACTGTTCAGTTTCTCCATTTGAAGTAACTGATTTGTTTACACTTTTAGGAACACCTAAATAAACTCTGGTCTCAGAATCATTTAAACCCACTTTTAAGTTCTTTGTGATACTTTCAGATGCCAGCTTTTTTAAATTATTTTCAACGATCTGCATAGAACTTTCATATGCATCAAATATTAATGATGAATCTGATCGCTCCTTAGCTAGGTTTATTGCAGCATCCATATAATACGGTAAAATTGCACCTAACGTATTGTCCCCTTCCAATTCAATAGACCTATGGAGATAATTAAAAATATTCTCTATATCTTGCGGCCTATAATTAAATAGATCGACACCTTGTCGACCTAAAACAAAACCCTCCTTTCCAAAGTATTTTATACGTTGGTCATATAACATCATCAATGTGTCAACATATCTATTTTTTAATTTATCAAAATAGTTAAAAGTTTCTTTATTCTCTTTATATTTTAGGGCTGAATCATTGGTTGATTCAATAAGATAACTTAGAATCTTCGCGCCATCGATATATGTATTCTGAGTTCCCCTGGGGCAGTTCAAAAAGACCCATCTCCATGGCGGGATCAGGTCGTGGATCGTTTCACTTTTATAATCGCTGGCTTTCCACTGTTTGAAAAACTCCCGGTACAATGAAATGTTCGTGATGCAGGTGAGGCTGTCGCTACCGTATTTGCCGGCTCCCTGGTCTTCCTGCCCGAAACTGTTCACAGAAGGGATACCGGCGAAAATCAGTGAAAAGGTAATAACAAAAAATAGGCGTTTCATAATTATAATGATTAATAATATTTGCTTTTAAAGAACCAGTTTTCAAAAACGTTGACAGCGATCGTAAATTTAATAAAATTTTCCTGGATCAACCCGTTCTGGATGGTTCCTCTTTTTCCGATAGTTGCTGCAAGGTTCACCGTTGATTTCGATTTCTTTATCGGTAAACCCATCCCAAAACTTATGCCAAATTCGTCGATATACTTTCCCTTGAGATAGATTGGGGTTCTTCCGTACTGAAAACCAATGCGGTAAGCAACTCTTTGGAAGTAAGTTCCGATATTTCTCGAATCCGGGATATATTCACCGCCCACACCTACGCTCCAGCGGTTGACAAGTGAATCGGAATTGCCGTTATAGCGGTATTTCTCCCAGTTTTGCCATGTAAAGTCGGCGCCGGCCATCCATTTTCCATCCTTTCCGAGGGTAATGCCCCCTCCGGTACGCATGGGGAGCGTGAAACTTCCTTTCTCATTATCAACGGCATCGATTGTATCGTAATAAAGCTGGGCTTCGGTAATATCTCCGAAATAGGTTGTCACAAGCCTTGAGGTCGAAGATCCGATCTCAAGTTCGGGACCGAACACGCCGCCGATGACCATAAACAGATCCTTTGAAAGTTTTTCCCTGTACTGGAAACCGATCTCTCCATAAAAATCGCTCGGGCGCATAGAGCTGCGGATGTAGGTATTTTTCATCTCGATGGAATCGGGGAAAGTGACGCCCCGGCTGCGGGTAATGTTCCCGAACAGATATTTTACATTAAATCCAACCGAAAGTTTTTTACCAATCTTAAACCCATTACCCCAGTAAAGCTGGTTCAATCCGCCCGAACCGCGGTAAACATACTGGATATCGGGCATGCCGGTTTGCTGTTCCGTATTGAAAATATCGTATCCCACATAACTGAAAGGGAGCACGCCGAAGCTGGTGCGCCACCAGCGTGTCACCGGGAAACCAAAGAGAAGATGACTGAGGGAAACATAGCTGCCCTGGTTTTTCTGGTTGGTGACCTGCAGGTTCGACATCAAACCGAACACCCCGGCGTCGAACACAAAGCTGACCGAATCGAAAGCGGTATAGGAAGCGGGATTGGCCGTATTGATCACACTGGGCGAGCGGAAACCGGAATAGAGTCCGCCCATGGCGGTAATACGCGGATCATTGCCGTTTTCTACCAGTGTACCCAATCCGTAACGGGTATACGGCGAGTTGATACTGATCTGACCGTATAAGGAGGACAACCGGAAGGAGGCAACCAGTAAAAGCCCTAATAACAAGTATTTACCCTTTGATTGAGTGATCATTATAGTCCAAAATTTCGTTCAATCCCAGCAGCACTAAATCGGGGGCTGCAAAGATGCTAATTTTTAGTTTATTATGCAAGAAATGATGATCACCGCCGGTAATAACCACGGCCAGGTCACCGGATTTTTCATGGTAGCGGCCGGCAAGATGAGTGATTTCGCCCGTGATGCCGTTATAAACCCCGGAAAGGATAGATTCCTGTGTTGTTTGTCCGATAAGGTCATCAAATTCTTCCTGTTCAATTAACGGCAATTTACCGGTGAAAGTATGCAACGCCTTAAACCGCATCCGGATTCCGGGCGATATTGCTCCGCCCAGGTAGGTTCCTTCGGCGGTGATCAGGTCGTAGGTGATGCAGGTACCGGCGTCGATCACCAGGCAATTCCGGCCGGGAAAAAGATTGCGGGCCCCGGCAACGGCAGCGATACGGTCTTTGCCGAGTGTTTTCGGTGTCCGGTAAAGGTTTCGGAACGGCAGCGGCGTTTGATCGGTCAGGAGGATAAACCTGCCGGCGGCGGCCAGGATCTCTTCCAATTGACGTGTATGGATAATGACCGACGACTGGATGATGCCATCAAAAGGGCCGTGTTGTGCAATAAAACCGGTAAGGGAATCGGGTTTCAGCTTGTCGAAGGTTTCTTTGAACAGCATGGTCTTCCCATCAAAAACAGCGAGTTTCTGCAAGGTATTCCCGATGTCGATAATGAGTTTTCTGTGCAAGTTTGATAGTAAAGTGTGCAAAGATAGCATTTTTCAGTCGGCAGTCGGCAGTCGGCAGTCGGCAGTCAGCAGTCGGCAGCCGACTTTTTTTGCCCGTGTTATATTATTTACCAAAAAATGTATATCTTTGCGCTCCCAATTTTGCTGGTACCATAGCTCAGTTGGTAGAGCAACGGACTGAAAATCCGTGTGTCGCTGGTTCGACTCCCGCTGGTACCACAGATTGAATAAAGACAAGCCCCGCTGATGTTGAGTCGGCGGGGTTTTATGTTGAGGAAAAGTGAAACAGTTGCGAAACAAATCGCAATTTTGGTCCTTTTGATCAACTCCGGTCCACTCCTGCAAACTGCTCAGGAAAGGTTCATATTAAAATAAGGTATTGATAGGTTTAATTTCTGCGTTCAGAGGGGGGGATACCTTAAAAATAAGTTTCCCCCCGCCCGGGTGGGTGTGTTGTCATTGTCTATTAAGTAAACTCGTGAATCCACAAAAAAACTAATTTTACATTATAGACCGAGGTGTGATCCAGCGGGGTGAAGAAGATATTGTAACCAATGTGCACACAGAAATAATATAATAACCATGATGACAAAGAAATTGATAGAAATGACCAACGAAGTCGAAATCGACAAAGGGTACGAGTTATACCAAATAATCCAAGACTTCGACAATCCAGTACAAATATTTAGAGAAGCCTTTCAAAATTGTATTGATGAGGATGCCACAGAAGTATATTGTCATGTACATATAGACAAGCAATTAGGATTAGAAGACTTGTATTTAGATATTTGGGACAATGGGAAAGGACTGAAAAAGGAAAACATTGATTCATTTTTTGGTCTTGCTAAATCCACAAAAGTGAACAAGAACAAAACGCCAAAAGCCGGGAAACTTGGATATAAAGGTCATGGGACAAAGATATTTTTCAATTCAGAGCGTGTGGAGATTATTTCACGTGTTTCCAAGAAAGAGGAATGGGGGGCAGTACTTGATCAACCTGTAAAACAAATCAGAGATACAGGAACTTATAAGTATTCCGATTTTTTACAGGTAGAAGAATTAGACATTTGCCTTCCAAGAGAGTATCCTCATGGATTTTTTGTACGAATTAAAAATCCTCATTATTTCAAGACCAAGCATACTCAGTATATGTTAAACCACATGTATTTAAGAGATTATGCAAAATGGTATACAGTTTTTGGGAATATTCGTACAAGCATTTCTCCTCCCAAAAATGAAGTTAAGTTATTCATTAAAGGATTAAGTTTTGAGAGTTTCAAAGATCAGTATACTAATTTGAACCAAATTGATCCTTTGCCTGAATACGTCAGGATAACTGACGAAAATGATCAGATAACTTTTATTGAAAAGCTTAAACTTGGTCATTACTTTCCAGAGCAAAGATACACGGATGTTACGATGAAAAATTATGCAAAAACTGTCGGACATAACAAACCTTACTATGACTATTATTCAAAGGAAATATATAATAGTATTGTATACCTTGATAACGATATTAAATTTCATTTCTTGATTTACACAGAAGGTTATGAGACTAAAAGACGGTATGATATTTTACTTTCCAGAAAAAGCAAATCTGCAATTTCGCAAAGTTTGATACATACAGATGGAGAACGTTATGGTTTCTGGGCATGTAAAGGAGGTGTCCCCATTGAAAAAGTAGACGATTGGATTGAAGGTGGAAGAGGTGTTGGAACCTATACTTACATACACGCATTTATTGACTGTGATCATTTTGAACTAACAGCCAATAGAGGGTCTGTAAGAAATACCGACCTTGAAATTATTGAAAAGGTTAAGGCTAAGGTTAACGAGATATTAAATGAAAAGTCAATTCAAAAGCTAATGAAAGATCGACAAGATTGGGAGGAATTTGAAAAGACTATGCGCTCGGTGAATGAGGATGAACAAGAACTAAAAGAACGATTCAAGGAAACAAAGAACCGCAAAACGATCACTTTGCCGAATGGGTCAAAATTGATCGAACCAACTAAAAATAAAAGTGGATATAACGAATCCGAGACGGCTATACTTTTAGTCCAGCTAATAGCACATTATCCAGACTTGTTTCCATTCATTATTCTGGATTATAATACGACAAAAGGGATTGACTTCGTGATCAAAAGGGGGGAGTTTCCCCGATATGTTGAACTTAAAGGCACTATGCAAAAGAAGGTAAATCACTCATTTAGAAATGTTAACAAATTTATCTGTTATGATATTGAAATTAAAAATGATGAGATAATTACAGATGTCGAAGGACTTGAAGTAAAATTAAAAGTCAACGATTCCGATAGATTCAATTCTTTTGACGAAACTTTTAAAAACAAGGAATATACAAGTTTTATTCTCCAACCTAACTCTGCTGTAATTGACAGCATGGAGATAATAGTTTTAAAAAATATACTTACACAGGTGCTTAATGCAAAGTTATGAAGCAAGGGGTTGAACTGGATAGGTTAAATTGTCAGTCATTTCCTGTTTAAAATCTTATAACATTGACATATCGAACATTGATCAATTAATTAAATAGAGCTATTGAGAATCCCGTTATTATTTGAGATAAAATATATTAACCGATGAATAACGCATTAATGCAACTCAACTTCAACGACCTGTTAATCTTTGATGAAAAGAGTAATCTTGACGAGTATGATTTCAATAAATATTTGGAAAATGGTTATGAGCATCCTTTAAACGGTTACTGCACACGCTGCGAAGAGAAAGGTTGTAATGTTTGCCCGACCGACAACAGCTTTAAGCTATTAAACATTTCGCATGGCGCTTCAACAGACGACTTCCTTCTTGCAACCAAACAAAACAATATAAATTTTTCGGATTGGTATAATGAAGGAGCGTTGTTTATTATGGAAGGACCAAGCATTGAGTACTGGGACGGGCAGTATGAAGAGTTGGGGTACAATGGATATTTAAAAAGACCTTCGCCCCAGTGGTATTGGATTTATTGGGAACAAAAAAAGTATTCATATCCTGAGGAATTTAAAGGGCTCAAATATGGCACCCTTATCAATAGTATAATTTTCACTTTTAAACTTAGAAATGCCTACCTTACAAACCTCGTAAAATGCGGTTTAAATGATCTTAATAATAATTATAAACCATTTGATGAATATAACCCGGAAACCATAAAAACTTGCTATGAAAATTTCCTTATAAAAGAAATTGAAATTCTAAAACCTAAAGTCATTTTTTGTTTCGGTAACAAAGTCTATAACTTTTTATGGGGACAATATCCTGATGATCCATTTCCTTGGGTAGTAATACCTTTACCCCATCCTGCAAGAGGTCGCAGTGGATTTAAGGATGAATTATTTAGACATTCTTATTACTCTATGATTTTAGAGGGGCTTTATGAAGCTGGCATTTATAGTTTGCCCGAGGCTGAAAAGAAATTTGGAGAGTTTCTAACCTTGTCAAACAGACACAACGGGTGAAAAGTAAGACCTTTTTCCTATGCCCATAGCTTTTGATTACAAAGTTCCAAGCAACATAGAAATGAAAATAATAGCCAAACCGCTTGATCTTTGAGGCAAACATTTAATAAAATCCCATCTTATATCACCGTGTGAACGATTATTGATCAAACTATTTAGTCAAATTAGCCTGTTTGTTTTAAATAGTCGGACTCTTTAAAGAAGAGTCTCTCAGATAAAGTAATCCTGAACTTCTATATGTGCAATTTCATGAACTTTATTTTTGCGATGAATCTTTTCTTATCTTTAATGCATGGCTATAATGATACCCCATATACCATTTGACAATAGCAGTGAAGGTGAAATAGCCATTTTTAATTCGTTGCAGTTAGGTTTGGATGACAATTATATTGTCTTTCATTCGGTTCGATGGGTTAACTCAAAGCTTAAATCTCAGGGAGAGGCAGACTTCCTAATCCTTCATCGCACATTAGGAATCTTAGTAATTGAAGCTAAATCAGGTTTTATAGAGTCCACAGGCAGACAATGGTTTCAAACAAATAGGAATACAGGAAAAATAAAGGAAATTTCAGATCCGCTTGCCCAAGCTGATCGAAGCAAATTTAAGTTTCTTGAATTATTGGAAAGTCAGAATCCTCCCATTAAGGATTGTTTAATTTGTCATGCTGTTTGGTTTCCATCGATAGAATGGCGATTTCCTATGCCACCAAATTATGAACCTGAACTAATTTTTGACAGCCGCACAATTGAAGAACCACAAGAAGCAATAGAGAAAGCATACAAATATTGGAATAAACATATTAGCAAACCACTACTGAGCAGGACATCATTTGACAGGCTTAAATTTATCATTGCTCCGGAATTTTCATCCGTACCATCTGTTAGGACTAATTTTGAAAACAGAGAACAACTTTTTGTAACCCTAACAAGGGATCAGGCAAGAATCTTAGACTTTTTAGATGAACAGCTAACTGCTGTAATTTCAGGAAGCGCGGGTACTGGTAAAACAATAATTGCTTTAGAAAAAGCTAACCGACTCGGGATCAGAAATGAAGAAACATTATTCCTGTGTTTCAGCGAAGCTCTGAGACATCATTTGGAAGAAACTAATCCAATAAAATTCGTTCACTTCAAAACAGTCTATGAATTGGCGAATCAATTCATTTCTTTCCAAAAAGATATCGAGTTAAATTTACTTACAGAAAGACTTTCTGGTTATATCCTTGACAATTTAAAACATTGGACATACAAAAATGTAATTGTAGACGAAGCGCAAGACTTTGATTCATTTTTTATTGAAGTTCTTAAAGAGGTAACTGAAGATAAAAAAGGATGTTTCTATGCTTTTTATGATAAAAACCAATGTATTTACCAAAAAGGTAACTTAGATTGGGCTAATAATGCAGAATGTAAACTGACTCTTCATACCAATTGTAGAAATACCAAAGAAATTGCAAGAACTTCAGCAAGGAACATTGGACTTGACAGTAAAACATTTATCAATTCACCAGTCAAAGGAGAACAAGCCTTCGTAGCTGAATATAAATCCCATTTAGAAGGACTACAGTTGTTGGAGAAAATTGTAAGCCATTTATTTAAAGATAGGTTGGCTAATCCAGAAGACATTGTTTTGCTGACCATGAATGATAATTCCAAATCTCTTTTACGTGATAAAACTATAATTTGTCAAAAACCTCTATCAAGATTTTTAACTAAAGGAAAGATATGTTACAATACTGTTGACGATTTCAAAGGTCTTGAAGGAGGGTATATTATCCTATTTGACGTACAAGTAGAAAAATATATTGATTATCATTATCGAAATCGGTTATATATTGGTTGTTCACGCGCAAAACAGGGTTTATATATATTATTAAATGATCCCAATGAGAAAGATTTTACAAAGGCTATGGAAGCAATAGAAAGCAAAATAAAAATTAAAAAGAACCGAATAGCTTTTTATCATAAGTTAGCAGTAAAGGAACTTGATATTTAAAATCCTTACATTATGAGGCGCTCAAACATTAAAAATCCTGAAAAGTCTGATTTTAATCAGATTAAAGATTCCAAGCACATCAGTCAAGTTTGGAAATCAATAGAGACCAATATACCCATCTATCTTGATAAAGTTGTTAAAATGAATGACGAATTTGCCGGACTGAAAGCAAATCCTTATTTTAAAGTTCAATCCTCATCCCCTGATATTAGAAAACACCTAACTGAAATATTTGAGGAGGGATTAAAAAAATATGAAAAGGAGGAATTAAAATACAAGAAATTTTTTGCTGAAGAGAGTATGAATGAATTTGAGGATGAAGATGATCCCAAAGCATTCAAATCAGCTCTAAGTACAAAAGTACCAGTAATTTTAAAAGCAAGGAACTCACAGCGACCTTTAATGAGGGAATGGCAAGAAAAATTTGTTATTTCAAAACCAGCAGATGTTTATGCTATATTCTTCAATCTAATTGATTTTATGAATGAATATATTCAAGAAACTGATCCATCTGAATTTGGCAAGCTAAATGATATTGGGGAATTAGAAAAATTATATACTCTGAACGAAGATGACGATTACAACGTGCCCGGTGTAATTGGTATGGGCATCAAATCCGCAGTATTATTTCATCTCGATCCAAAGTACTTTTTAGCGGCTAATAAGAATACACTTTACGGATTTCATTTTCTGTCAAATTGCGACAGCTTTGGATTACCAAGTGGATCAAATGAATTCATAATGATAAATGATCTTCATGAGGATAGCAATAGAAGGCATCATACTAACATGTTGATAGACCAGAATTATTGGTATCCTTACGACTTATTTATTCTTTACGGTTTACGGACTTTCAGAAAATTAAAGGAATTGTGTGCAATATATAAATACACTCTTTCAGATGAAAATAGATTTGTGCATGTTAATTCGTTCATGTCTAAAATCTGGGAATTAAAAATTGATGTCATCAACACTATGACAGGTGGGGACCAAGAAGATGCAAGATGACAAATAAAGAAATCCTTAATAAGTATTTTGGTTTTGATAAATTCAAAGATATCCAAGAAAAGGTTATTCTCAATTTATTGGCTGGAAATAACTCACTATGCCTAATGCCAACTGGCGGAGGCAAATCTATTATTTATCAAGTTGCAGGAATTCAAACAAGAAAGACCACAATAGTGATTTCTCCACTATTGGCATTAATGAAGCAGCAAAATAAGCGATTGGCGGAACAAGGATTAGTGACCTTGCCATACAACAGTAGTTTGGGTGATTTGAAAACGCAATTTAATAAATTAAAGAAATCCTTTGCTGAAAAAGAACTTCCTCAATTCATTTTTGTCTCACCTGAAAAAATTCTATCTGATGGCTACTTTGAGTTTCTAATAAAAAAGAATCGCACTAAAATAGGATTAATAGTAATTGATGAAGTTCATTGTATTTCACAATGGGGGCACTCATTCAGACCGGCTTATAAAACAATCCCATTATTTATTAAAAAGGTCTATGGCATTGAAAAACTTCCACCCATATTATGCTTAACCGCCACACTCAATCCACGCGATAAAGATGAAATTTGCCAAGATTTAAATATTTCGGAATCCAATATATTCATCAGCAAATCTCTCATTAGACCAAACTTGCAATTGAATATCTTAGAACAAGTTGAGAATAACGAACAGAAGGAAAATCAATTGATGCAAATATTCAATAAGCATAAGGACGAAAAGATAATTGTTTATACTCATATTAAAGCAAGGGAATATGGCACAAGGGAGATGACAAAAAAATTTCAAGAAAGAGGATTCAACTGTCATTACTTTGATGCTGATATGCAGGATAATGAAAAACTTTCAATATTAGAGAGATTTGAAACAGGGGAATTGAAAATAGTTTTTGCAACAAGTGCCTTTGGGATGGGAATTGATATTCCTGACATTCGTGTTGTTGTACATTATTTAGTTCCAGAAAGCATTGAGCAATATTATCAGGAGGTAGGAAGGGCTGGTAGAGATAATAAACCCGCTTTCGGATATTTATTGTATTCCGAAACGAATTTCAAAATCAGGCGCGACTTGATTAAAAAAGCATTGCTCAAACCTGAAAGGATTAAAGATATTTTCGATACAACGATTAAGTCGACTTCAAATACAAGCACAACTCTAAAAAGGAGGAAAGAAACAGACGGTAATCAAGATTCAGAAAGAATATATTCTCTAAGTAGAACGGATATTCGTGAAGATAATTCTGAAATGATTATATTTCTATTTCTTCTTTCAAAAGGGATTATTAGACTTCATGGGAAAGGTGTGCAGTTTTTTGATTGTTTTGAAAACAACCAAAGTAAAATGTATGAGTTGATGAAGAACGCGTCACTACAAGGACTGGTAAAGCGCATTGCAAAGAAGTTAAATAGAAGCATTGAACAGATCAATCATGATATTTTTATGATGTACAATCAGAATGAAATCAAATTGGTAAAAGTACCTGTCAATGTTCTTAATTATTCAATAGAACAGGATATTACAGATGAAATAATTCAAGAACTTTATTCTTCTTTAGAACTTAAAATGGATAGCCGTTTAAACAATTTTGAGAAGTTGGTTTCCCTAATAAGGAGTAAATCAAATCCAATAAAAATAATAATAGATCATTTAGGAATCCAAGATCATTATCACTAATTGCTCAAAATATTAAGGTTTTAATTGAATCTAATATTTTAACTTATATAGTATGATTATATTATTAGCCTCTTTTCAAGTTCCTCAAGGGTTGTAATTAACTTGTTTAAAGGATTAACTTCTATTCTGTTGAGATTGCAATAGAAAACGTCAATATTTAACTCTTTACATTTTTCAATAATGGTAGGCGTCGGTTTGAATCTACAAACTAACAATGACTTGGATATAATACCACCGTATATTTCGTTAACAATTTTCAATTTGTTTATATCTTCAGATTTAACCAGACCTGATTTGCATTCGACAAAAATCAATTTGCTACCTAAATTGACAAGTATATCAATTTCGTTCTTAATTGTTTTTGCATCCGTCTTAAACGGCAGTTTACATTGAAGAAGAAGTTCTTTTGCTTTTGACCATTTTGAAATCTCTCTTGCAACGATTAACTCCCACCATGCTGCGTGAAAAAACAAACTTCTGACATTAGGCGAAGAAATTTTAAATATTTCCTTTCCATTAAAATCCACCATTATAGACTTATCCTTCCATATAAATTTAGTTGACTTATCTAATTCCAACTTACCATATAGAGGAATTTTATAAAGATTATCATAGTTCTTCCTGATTTTTGAATTAATCAACAAGATGAGTTTATCATAATTAACGGAGAACGTGGCTATTTCATCAATTGCTTTAAAGTCATCAATAAAATAATCGCTTAATGCCTTATATCTATGCAGTTTATGCCCTGAAATTTCAAAAAATTCATTGATGGATAATTCACAACTTAGTTTTTGACTATTATATGATGGAAGATTAAGAAGAGTACCATCCAAATTGATATAAAAACCATTCAATTTTCTTTCAAGAATCAAAGACTGTGCTGCTAACACCATAACTTTGGTACCGCCAGTGAGATTAATTTTAATTTCATCGTTCTGGTCAAGTTTGTTTAATATCTTCTCACAAGCTGCTCTGACGGAAAAGAAATCAAATGGATCGCATATATTTTCTGAAAAGCCGACTTCAAAAATGAATGATCTTATTTGAGTTATTTTATTCTTTGATTCTTTCGAAACTATGAAATGGACATGGTCAGGTGAAAATTCCTTTATACCTAAAAGCACAGGCAATAACTGCCCACCGACAAAAGAAATTTGATGTCTCATCTTAGAAATTAATTTCTGGTTGATCTTTCAGAGGATTATATATTACATTTAACATTTCTGTGCCCGGTATAGGCTTTCTTAAATCTTTAAGATATTCTGCAAAATCAACATATACAATTCTACTCCCATAGTCTTTACCAAAAATTGCTGCGGAGGCTACCATTGATTTTTTACCTCCAGTAATATCTATTGTAATATTTCTTGTTGGGTAATCGCTTAAACTTTCCTTAATCGTTTTATAAATAGTTTGAAAATCATCTTTTTCAAGTACTACAAGTTTGTATTCATTTTCAAGATATTTATCAAGTATTTGAATGATCTCACCTTTTACAGGATTTGAAATTATCAGATGCGTCTCAGGATTCAATGCTTTGGCAGTAAGAATAATTGGCTCAGGACTTAAGCCAAGAAGTGAAACAAGTAACTCACCTTGACGATTTTGAAAGTATTTCTTTTTAAATCTTTCAATTACTGAGATAAATATGTGGTCGAAATAAAATCTATCTGCTTCATCAGTTTTGCCAGTTCTTGACAGCTCAATCCACTGCTGTACGTTAGCATTTAATTTTTCAGGATTCATAACTTGTCAAATTTATTTGTTTGTATGCTAATATATACTTCTCCGCATTAACAATATCTTTATTGTAAAGTTGCTTTTTTAAGGAAAATGTGGATTCATTTAATTTCTCAAGCAAATATGCTTTTTCATCTATTATAAATTGAAGCTCATTATTTTCAGATCCATTTAGTATTGTAAAAAATACGGGATAATTTGTTATACCATCAACAAATGCATCAGCATTCATCGCATTGGACCTAAACTTAATTTCTAATATTTCAGGTACAGTATTTGGAACTTTTATTTCTTTGGTTTTATACCAATTTTCGTAAAATTCAAAAAGTTCCCTTTTATATGGGGATAACTTGAAAACATATGGTGCTGATTCAATTTGATAATCCATGAAGGCGTTAAATGCTGTAAAAGACTTATTTGATCTTTCTAAATAATAACCCACTTCAAATCCGCTCTTTAATCCATGTTTACCATCAATGTTTGCTGTAAAAATCATTCCGTGACTATTATCAATAGATATGCCTTTCGAGTGATTAAACATGTCCCCATATATTTCAATCCCCATTTCTGCTAACAATTTACAGGAGGTTAAATGATCTGCACGATGATTCATGGCTCTGCAAAAAATCTTGATTGGACCTATTGATCGTTCTTTAAAAGAAATGATATTTGAAATTAACTCTTGAAGATTGTTCAATTCAACAATACTATAAGTTGAGAGTTTTAGCGTATTGTTAGCAGCTGAAATAAGTGAGTTAATATTATCATATATCAAATGGTGGTATGTTTCATAAGTCCAAACCAAAGATGAATCTGATTGTGGAAAATCAGTTGGTTGTATTTCAATTTCATTTTTACTTATAAGCTGAGTATTGTCATCGAGATTGATAAATTTTCGAAATTCTGTGCCATACAGAAACACACTATCAAAAATTCTTTCAAGTATTTTAACTTCTTTTTCTTCTTTAATTTCAATTCCACTTTCTTTATTGGGGTCGTTACCTTTTTCATTATTATTTAGCGATGGTTCTGTGAGGTTTGCAGACATTAGTAGGGCTTCTTGCCCGTCTTTAATTACAAACTTAGCGTGAGCATTTGATGATGCCCTCAAATGAGCGCCTTCTTTTACCAACTCATCAATAAATTCAAAATGTCGGGATTTTGAAAATTCATGAAACTCATTCTCGTCTAATATATCACTTTTTATATTTTTATCATCAACTGCAGTTAAAATAAATACAGGAATCTTATCTTGTTTCAATCTGTTAATGATTGATTCTACTACTTGTCTATTATCTATGATAAAAGAACAAATTTTTAAATAATTTTTTGATGTAGATATTAAATTGAGAATTGAATTCAAGAGTCCTTGATTTTTCTCATTAGTGACATAAAAATTGTCTTCTTCATCTAAATAATCTATCTCGACTTTTTTATTGTTTAAGACAAAATAGCCACCAGAAAATCTTCCACTATATGTTATAATATTATTCACTTATCAATTCTAAATAAGATTGTTTATAGTTTGCTTCTCTTGAAGATAAGAATAAATAAATATCTAATTCCTCCAACTTATCAAATCTTTCTATCCAAATTAAATTTGCTCTTAGTGTTTTATAATCATTCCCGTAATGAAGAAGCAATCCTGAAAGAGAAATATCTTTTTGTAAAATTCTATACAAGTCGAGAAGTTTTTGGACAAAATCGTCAGCGACAGAAACATTTATGAAAACAAGCCAAACTCCAGTTCTTTCATTTTGCCGGAAATATTCTCTACCCCTTACACAAGACTCTATTAATCTCTTTTTATCCGTACCTTCAGACTCAAAAAGACCTTTATCTACATTTAATACAATATCCGTATTCGTGATAACAATATTATGATCTTCCAATGATTGAAAGTTATATTGTGTTTTAATAAGCAACTTAAGTCTCTCTTTGGTTAAATTAAATATTCGGTCAGGTTCGGAGGTGCTTGTTTTTGCCCAGTTAGTCCTAAATAACTGTTTCTTAATAGATGTTTGATTCTTTGTAATTTCTTTCTCACCAATTACAATTTCAACCTTATCTATTTCTTCCTTTAAAGATTTTTGCCAATATTCCGTGTTATCAATGTTTGCATAGAAGCCATTAAGATCTGACAATTTTTTAACAGTTCTTCCTGTGCTTGTTTTAGAAAGAACTATAGCAATTGGATAAGTCATTAATTTAAAGTCAAATTCTAAAACGTTTTTTAGACCTACCGGAATATTGTAATGAAAACGGTCTTCCAATGGAATATCTAAAATTATCTGCTGAATGCTATGAGAAGGAGGATTGTGAATGATAGCAGGATTAAATAATTTTAGACCAAATGTATCCAATACATCTTCTGAAATCAGATTCTCTTTTCCATCCTTATAAAAGTAACTTTTTAAAGGCTGGTGCGAAACGCCATCCAATAAAAATGACCTCGTCTTTATAATTTCCCTTTCAAAAAATGGATTTGTTATAAATTCAACCCCCTTATCTATTGGATATATTATATCCTCCTTAAGAGTAATATATTCCTGTTCTATGAGAATAGTTGCTCTATATTTAAATATACCAACTCCTAAGCCTGTGAGATTTGAAAATTGTTGTATACTATATCCGTTGTATTGATAAGCGGTTTTAACAATAAATTTATCTAATTCATCATATTCCTCTTCAATTGTTTCAAGTGTTTTAGCGATTATATGCAATACTGGGTATTCAATACATGCAATTGCTTTTATTTCAGAATCTTTTTTTAATTCCAAATCATAAAAGAGATCAATATTTAAGTTGAAATGAATCATGCAATAATCTTACATTTTACGTTTTGCTTAATATTATCAATCTTAGTGATTTCAACCAGCACTTTAGATTTCATTTTTATTCGTTGATTTTCAGAAAATGTATAAAATGAACCATAGACTCCATATTTCAATTCAATATGAACTTTCAAAGTCGTGGGACTACTTTGAACAATTTTAATTATGGTTCCTTCAATTATATCTGACACTTTATATTCTTTATTAAATAAGCTAAACTTATTTACCTTCTTTCTAACAAATTTTTGTTCGTCCGATGAGTTATGAATGTGATGTGTTCCTTCATTGACTTCTTTAAGTGATAGACGAATTCCTCTTGAATCAATCCTAATAATTTTAGCCTCTATTTCTTGTTTGAGTTCTAACATATCAGAAGGATGAATTATTTTTTTTTCGCATAGGTCACTATTAAATATTAATCCCGGTGAACTTCCCAAATTGACAATTACTCCATAGTCTTCAAACCTGGTGACTTTTGCTTTTACTATTTGTCCCAATTTAAAATCATTTTGTAATTTTCTATTATCGAGTTCGTTTATTCGATATGTCTTTCCATATTTGCTGGAATATCTCCAAAGATTGAAAAATAAATCCGTATAATATTTATCATAATGTGAGGAGGGGCTTGTCAAAGTTTCTTTATTACCAATTAAAATGAGCTTTTTCTTAGCTCGCGAAAACGCCACATTTAATCTTCTCGCATCATCAAGAAATCCAACTTTATTTCTAATTGCACTTCTTGTAAATGAAAAAATTACAATATCATATTCCTTCCCTTGGAAAGAATCAAGTGTAGCAACCTCTACAGATTTGAAAGTATTATTATAATGTTCTGCAAGACGCTTTCTTAAAACTTCGCACTGTTTTGAATAAGGGCTAAGAATCGCATAAGATTTGGGACTAATATTATTACGTTCAAGTTCTGGAATAATTTTGTGAATGATAAATTCCGCTTCAACCTCATTACAATAGGAGTCATCAATGAAAGATTCTGTTGAACCTTTATCGGATGATGTATCAATAAATATAATTTGTTTATTAAATGGTTCAGGCAGTGGAATAAAGTTTTTCGTTGTATTTTCCCCGTTTGATAATTCCGAATTATAAAAAGATCTTGAAATAAAATTGCCAATATCTGGGTGCATACGGTACTGCTCAGAGAGAAGTATTTTATTTTCTTCGTTAAGTACACCTTCTTTTTGTAAATACTCAAAAAAACTCGCCCCTAATGCATGTTTTATTTCCAAATCAGTCAACTTTTGTTCAGCAACCTCTTTTGAAAACTTTTTGAAATAATCAACTCTCTTTTTGTCAAGATATGGGGGCAGTTGCTTATGATCACCAACCAGAATAATCTTTTTGGCTCTTGAAATTGCAGTTAGTGTTTCGGAAATATTTGCCTTGCCTGCTTCATCAAGTAATACTGTATTAAATATCAATTCGCTTGAAGATACTTCTTTGTTTGTTGCTATCCCAATACAAGTTCCAAATAAAACATCAAGATTCTTAAGAAATATGTTGGTTAAGAGTTTAGGAGTTTTAGATATTACCTCCCTCCAATTCAATAAAGTTTCATTTATCTGTGAAATTTGCTGTTTATCTGTTTCAATGATCAAAGAAATAAATTCTTGGATGTTATGCCAATCAATTTTTAGTGAATTTCCAGAATAATAATTGGAAATTTCAGTTATGCTTTTCCCTTGCTCTATTTGTTGCAGTATTTCAATTTTAAGGTCAATGATTTTTTGAACTTCCTCGGAAAATCTTTTTCTTGCCTCTTCTATTAAATAATCAGCAGCAAAGTCAGAAGCTGTATCTTGCTGTCCAACTCTTGCAATTTTTAATTTTTCATCTTCCTTAATATGTTCTAATACATTATCAACCGCAATGTGTGTTTGACTTGTAACTAAAACTTTTTCTCCTCTCTTCACCAGTTGCTTTACGATTTCTGTTATAACTGTTGTTTTACCAGTACCGGGGGGACCTTGGATAAGTAATATGTTTTTATTTCCAACAGCTTTATCAATCGCTCGTGTCTGAGGATTTATTTTATTTTTAAAGATTTCATTTTCATATTCTACAATTACATTATCTGGAGGTTCGATGCTGTCTCTGTCATGAAATACTTTGTAAAAAGTATCAAGTGGGAGTTGGTTGTTGAAAAATTGGTTTAAGATATCAAGTTGAATAGTATATTGTTTAATACTTGAGGCTTTTTTGATAAAACAATTGGTCTTTACCAAATCGAAATTCTCAACATTGCTCTTGATTTTGGCTATTTTATTATTAATTGAGAGGACAATTCCTGATCCAATGCTTTGTTGCCGTCCTTCTTCCGTTCTGAAGGAAATAACAATTTTGTCATCGTGTTTTAACTCTATTTTTCCTGATAATTTTCCAGAAAATGTTACACCATCACTCTGGATATCAATATCAAGGCTGCAATCTTTAAGCTGCATCTCCGTTTCATTAGCGGACTTTACATCAAATTCAATTTGAGATTCTAAAAAATGACTGAATATTTTAAATTCTTTTCCTTGTTTTTGAAGTATATCGAGTGATTCAGTTTTTGCAACATTAAATCTCTTAAATGCTAATATTTTATTATCTATTGTTTGAATAAAATGCTGATTATTTGTATTTGGAGGAGCAAACTGTGAAAATACAATAGGTCTATTTAGGAAAAAAACATCATTTCGTCGTAGAACTTTTTGTTTCTCCGTTAGTGATTCTTCTTTTACCTTCTCCTTAATATTTCTAATCTTTAGCGCGCCTTCTTTTGTAATGGTCCCTCGGATTAAAACTTTCTCATTAAAGAGTGAAAACAGCTTTTCATTAATATTTTGATCTGTACCTTCAACTTTTCTGACCTGATCAAATTGAGTATACCAAAAACTCAACTTACTGAGTTCTGCAAGTAGTTCCTTTTCAGTATAGATTATTATTTGATTTTGATTATTGAATAAAGCAGGGGCTATATTAGTTATATAATTCCTATAAATATTAAGATCAAAATCAAATTCAATATATACAGGGTCCTTTCCGCTTAAAACATTTGAAAAAAGATTTTCAGTGCTATCAAATAAGTTTTTAAACAACTCCTTATCTTCCTCGTTGAAATATTTCCAATAAATTGAATCAGTAAGATGATTGTATGAATTTAGACAATTTTCAGAGGTTGAAAATGAGTTTTCTGATTTAGTCTTTTGAAAGGTTTCAATAACCTCTTGACTATAAGCTTCTGCTGATGAAACAAGTTCCTGAATAGTGCATTCAATAATGTTTTGATCGGAAATTTTTCTTACTGGAATGACTTGCAATTTTGATCCAACTTCCCAAGATTTATTTCCTACTAATGGAACTGTACCAAATAACCCAGATTCAAGTTGAATAATTACTTTATTTCTAAATTCTTCAAATACTGTAGCCGAGGTTTCTTTTTGAAGGACTAAATTGTACCAATCAATTGATTCAGAGGGTTTTTGAATTGATGGTAATGATTTTCTGCTCAGGTTGATTGTTTTGTACTTATCATCAAAACTAATTATGCAAACTTCAAGTTTAGAACCAACTTTAATGTTCCTAAAATCAGTTTGACAGAGTCCAAAATTCCAGTTTAATTCAGATACATGAAGTAATCCTCTAATATTATTGGAGAAATCAAAAAATAAGAAACTTGGAGGAATTTTGCGAGTTACTGTCAACTCCAAGGTTGAATTTGGCTCGTACTGCTTTTTAAATTCCTCCCAATAACTCATACTTTAATATATAAGGTGCTATTTTGAAAATGACTTATAAAGTTATTATTTGTATAGGTGTATTTATTATGAATCTGCATTGTTCTTTAAGAATGATTCCAATTTTAAAAACTTTCATAACTGCCGGAATTTGGTTTTATGTGATTATTGTTCATTCAATATAAACAGGTTTAAAGATAGTATTTTTTGTTTATTTTTAACCTGTTGATCTATTTATGAATATTCCGACGAAAGTGTACCAGTGATTCCTGAGCAAAGTGTACCACCTTTTTCACGATGGATTGCGGGTTTAAAATTAAATATTTTTCTGCGATTTAGATTTTCTTAGTGATTCTCCTT
>Ga0116157_10001133_pt1 | contig 26946 bp, 20 predicted proteins | sample AD_UKC048_MetaG_FD_89882 | JGI IMG/M metagenome (GOLD analysis project Ga0116157, IMG submission 89882) | Active sludge microbial communities of municipal wastewater-treating anaerobic digesters from USA - AD_UKC048_MetaG | ecosystem: Engineered > Bioreactor > Anaerobic > Digestate | place: USA... | reverse complement strand
AGTCGATAAAGTACTGGACGACCTCGCGAAAGATCCGACCCTGAAAGCCCTGGTGCTGCGCGTGAACAGCCCCGGCGGCTCGGCCACGGAGTCGGAACTAATCTACCAAAGGTTGCAGGAACTGAAAGTTCCGGTTGTCGTCTCGATGGGCGGCATGGCGGCGTCCGGCGGATATTACATCAGCTGTGCCGGGGATTACATCTTTGCCGATCCGCAGTGCATCACCGGCTCGATCGGGGTGCTGATGGCGCTGCCCGAGGCAGTGGGACTGGGCAACAAGCTGGGCCTGGATTCCCAGACCCTTTCCTATGGCAAGTACGCCAGTTTCGGCAGCATCCTCGAGCCCTACGATCCGGAATTGCTGAACTCCCTCAAACGCAATTCCGAAGCGGTTTACACTGAATTCAAACAGCGGGTGGCGGACGCCCGTAAATTTAAACCAGAGCAGCTGGCACAGGTCACGGAAGGCCGTGTTTTCAGCGCCGCGGATGCCAAAACCAACGGTCTCATCGACGAGGTCGGAGGCTTGGACGCAGCCGTGAAGAAAGCCGCCGCCCTGGCCGGGGTCACCAAGTATTCCACGCAGCAATATCCGAAAAAGATATCTTTCTTCGAGCTCATGCGTGAAGGTGGATTCTTCCGTATGGCGAGCAATCTGCTGACGGCACGCAAACTCTCACCCGAAGAGCGTTTACGCGAGTATCTGGAGCGCACATTCGTTACGCGGCAGTGGCTCTTTTTCTGCCCCTTTAAGTTGGATTGACAGCGTGAAGGAAAAGAAACAGCAACCCAAACAGGAAGCTCCGCGACAGCGTAAGGACAAGTTCAACACCGAGATCATCGTCAACGTCCATCCGCTGGAGAAGCGGGTCGCCGTGCTGGAAGACAACCGCCTGGTCGAGCTCTTCGTCGAGCGCAAGGACAAACAGAACATCGTCGGCAACATCTACAAAGGCTTTGTCAAAGATGTCCTTCCCGGCATGGGTGCGGCCTTCATCGAGATCGGGCTCGAGCGTACGGCTTTTCTGCATTATTCAGATATCGTCACAGATTTCCTGGACATCTTCGAGGACGAAAAACAGCGTCCCCGCCTCAATCCCAAGGATTCTTCACAGATCGGCAGTCTGCTCAAATCGGGCCAGGAGATCGTCGTGCAGGTCCACAAAGGCCCGATTGGCAGCAAGGGTGCCCGGTTGACCGGCCAGATCAGCATTCCGGGCAAGTACCTGGTCCTTTTTCCCAACAAACACAAGATCGCCATCTCGCGCAAGATCTACAGCCAGAACGAGCGCTCCCGCATCCGCAACATCCTCACTTCTTTGAAAGATCCGGATTTCGGGCTTATCGTCCGCACCGAGGCCGAAGGCTGTGACGAAGACGATTTCCGCAACGAGTACAACGCCCTGGCCAAAACCTGGAAACTCACGGAAAAGCAGATCAGGCACGCCAAAGGGCCGGTCTGCGTCTTTGAGGAAAACGCCCTGGAAAACTACCTCATCCGCGACCTCTTCGGCGAGAATGTGGACCGCCTGGTGATCGACGACAAAGCCTTTGCCCACCGCATTATCTCGCATCTGGAGGATTTTTCCCCGGAATTGCTGCCCAACGTGGAGATCTACAAAGAGGATTCGCCCATCTTCGATGCCTGGGGCATCGAAAAGAAGATCGAAACAGTTTTCCATTCCCGCATTTATTTGCCCAGCGGCGGCAACATCCGCATCGAACAGACTGAGGCGCTGGTCGCCATTGACATCAACACGGGATCCTTCACCGGTAAGACGCATTACGAGGAAACGATCAAGAAGACCAATGTCGAAGCCGCGGCCGAGGCGGCACGCCAGATCAGGCTGCGTGACCTTTCCGGCGTCATCATCATCGACTTCATCGACATGGTCAACGAACAGAACAAACAGGAAGTCCTGGACACCCTCCGCAAGGGCCTCAAGCGCGACCGCGCTAAAAATAAGGTCTATGGCTACACCGAGCTTGGACTCGTGGAAGTTACGCGGAAACGCATGCGTTCCACGCTGATCGCCAATTTTTCCGATCCCTGCCCGCTTTGCAACGGCAGCGGCCGCGTTGTCTCCAAAGACACGATGCTCATGCGCATCCATCGCTGGCTCAACCGCTCGGACTACTTTGTCGGCAACCGCCGCATGCGGATAGTGGTCAATCCGGAACTCGCCGCCCACATCCACACGCACGAAAGTTATTTCAGCGCCTACAAGGGACAGGTGGACATCGAAACCGCCGCGGACATGCGGGCCGACCAATTCAAGGTTTTGCTGCTTCCCGGCCAGGAGGACATCACGTCCCGCTTCAGCTGAGCCCTGGCATTGGCCTGACACAGCTTTTACTAACCACAAATCCCGGGACTGAAATCCCGGGATTTTTTCTTTTCTACAGGACAGTCCGTCCTTTCAGCCCGGTCGATCGCCTCTCTATGACATCCCCCAGACAACCCGTACAATGGACGGGAAGTCTACGGCAAGTGGGAATGAAGCGGACAGGTTGGGCTAAAGGAGGACAATAGGAATGAAAGTTTGCCCTTGCAAGCCGAAAAATGCCGTCAAATCCCCCGCACCTGGCCAGTCCGGCATCTATTGGAGGTAGCCACAAACAAAAAGGACCGGCTGGAAACCGGTCCCTTGGGGGTTGAAATAAACTATCCCTGCTCAGTTGATGACGGCGATCTTGCCGCGGGCGTGGTCGTCGCCCATCTCCACCGAGTAGTAATAGATGCCGGAAGAGATCCGGTTGCCGTTGTTGTTCTTGAGTTCCCAGCTCCAGGAATTCTTGTTGATCTCAGGATTGAAGGGGCCGATTGAGGAACTGTAAACCAGGTTTCCGGAACTGTCGAAGATCTTGATCTGGCCTTTCTTGTAGGGCGGGAAGTTGATCAGTTTGCAGTAGGACTGGTGCTTGCTCATGCGGACGGGATTGGGAAACACGGTCACATTTTTCAGGTCGGTGATGTCGCTGAGCATAAAGCGGGCCGTGTTGTTTTGCAAGGAAACCGAATTGCCGGCGAGGTCGCGGATGTTGTTGACCGTCAGCAGGTAAGCCGCTGAGCTGTGTTTCAGGGCCTGCGCGAGGTAGAATCTGATCTTGTTGTCGAGGTGTTCCACTGAAACGATGTAATTATCGGGATCGTTGGAGGGGCAGTAAAGCTTGTAGTTGAGCGGGTTTTCAGGATTGGGGGTGGGGGAGATGGATTCGTTGAAAACAATGTTCAGCGTTTTCTTGTCGGGCAAAACCTCCACATCCTCAATATGCGGGGGTTCGGTGTCTTCAAGATAGACAAACGCCACATTTTCGTCCTGGAGGGCGATCCCGCTGGCGCTGAGGATGTTGTTCAGTGAGAGGATAAAAAGCTCTTCGGTGACCGGAAATTGCTGTCCGAAGAGCAACTGGACGCCATGGTGGCTGGCGACGCTATTTACCGAGGTGGGCCGGCCCATGCCCTGGCTGACCGAGTACAGGGTGGGATTGACAATGGTGCCGGACATCGGCTGGTCAAACATGACGCGCAGCACGTTGCGGCTGATCATGGTCACGCTGACGATGTTTGGTTTATGGTAGGGCGTGGCGCTTTGCCAGATCGTCGGCGTGCTTTCCGAGGGCGTGAATGCAGAGTTATAAGCCGTAATCGCGTATGAGTAGGTGGTTCCTTCGGTGAGGCCTGTGTCCAGGAAAGAGCCCCCGGTGACGTTGTCCAGGATTTGCACCTCTCCCTCCGGATCGCGGCGATAGATCTTGTAAGATTGGCTTCCGTTGGGGATCCAGGTCAGATTGACGGAATCCTCGTTCTGGGGCAGAGCCAGGAAATTTACTGGAGTGGGCGGGCCTGTGTAGGGATCGTCAGATGTCCATTCCACGGCAAAGACGGAATCCGCCACTTCGGAATAGTTGGTCAGGAAATAGGGCCGGTTGTTCGCGTCCTTATAAGCCAGGATGGAATAAGTGCGGTAACTGTTGCCGTAGAACTGCGGTTTGAACTGGCCGTTGATGTATTTTAGGATGTAGAGGTTGGGTGAAATGGCGAGGATGATCTCCGCCTTGCCGTCGGAATCGAGATCAGCCGCCTGGATGGAGTTTTGCGACGCCACCTCATTGAACATGATCGATCCCATGCTTCCGTAGTTGTTGTTGGAAAGGTTCTTGAACCCTTCAAAGTACCAGAAGTTGAGGTTGACGTCGAGTTCGTCGCGATAGTAGCCGCCGATGAAGAAATCCTGGGAGCCGTTGCCGTCGAAGTCGCCGCTGGCGATGCTGTAAGTGTTTCCGATCGACATCCGGTAGGACCAGGAAAGCTCTGCCAGATTGTCGTTGTGGATCTCGTAGATCATGACGTCGCCGTCTGTATCGGCGGTGAGGATGTCGCGGTAGTTGTCATTGTCAAAGTTTTTGACAGTGATGGTGGGGACGAAAGTGTTGCGGAGGTTGGTTTGGCTGGTGTTGTGGAGCGTGTTTTTGGCGGTGAACGTGGTGCCGGAGCGTTTGTAGGCCTGGATGACACGTTCCGTGGGCAGGTTCTTGACCAAGAGCACATCGTCCGTGCCGTCGTTGGAGTAATCTGCCAAAACACCTCCTGTGATGGACGAGGCATTCCAAAGCGGGAAATTAGGATAATCGCTGTTCTGGCACTCCATCAGAGTCGCAGTGTCGGATTTTAAGAGCAGGATCTCCTGGTCGGTAGTATTTGTGTTGCCCGCGCTGAGCAGCCAGAAGGAATCGTCAAAATCATGCGTCACAATGTGTCCCGCCGCAGTCGGCTGGTAAACGTAAACCTTGCCGTATCCCGAGCTGGGAAGATCCATGGCCATATATTCCTGATAGCCGTCGCCGTTGTAGTCGTAGGTCTCGTTTAGCGGGACGCGCGCCTGGCCAAGCCTTTGCCAGGTGTAGCCGTAGCTGGGCACGATCTCGTATTCGACATCCATGAAATTTTCATAAACGTCTGTGGTCAGGGTCAGGTTGCTGGTATTGGTGGCCAGGATCTGGATGTCGATATCTCCCTGCGGCAGGTATTGGGGCAGCGCCCAGACGTGCAGCGAGTCCAGGAGCGTGCCGTAACACTTTTCCAGCAAACCGGTGGAGGCGGTGATCAGCAACTGGGTCCGCACTTTTTCGTCGAACACGGCGGAGATGTAGTAGCGCAGGTTTTGCCCGTCATAGCGCTTGAATCCCTGTAATGATTCCTGCACCAGGGTGGGCGGCGTGCGGTCGTAATGGACGGTGCGGAAAACGTTGAACTTGCCGCCCTGGCGGTCCTCATATTGCAGGCGGATGGTATAACTGGATTCGGGAAAGGCCTCGGGAATATCGAAGTGCGCCAGAATTCCGTTGGAGATCTGCTGACTGTAGTAGGAGGGATAATTCTGGTGTGTGGTGACGTCGTACCAGTCAAGGATGGTCGGGACTTCGGCCGAAGTGTACATCACAGAATAACGGAAAAAATCCTCGCCGATGACCGTGCCGGTAATGTCCACGCTGCCCATGATGCCGCATTGTTCGATGGGAGTGTCTATCTCGAGCAAGGGCGGGGCGGTGTTTTCCAGCAACTTTTTCGTATTAAGCAGGCCGTGGCCGTAATACATGTCAAAGCCCGGCGCGCCGCGGTCGTCAGTTGCCGTGAGCAAACGGGCCCGCACGTCGTCTGGACTCAAGCCGGGATGGAGCGATAACAGGAGCGCGGCGGCCCCGGCCACGAAAGGCGACGACATCGAGGTCCCGCTTTGCTCGTAATAGAGTTCGCCGGGATCCGTTTTATAGGTGCTGAGCACAAGTTCGCCCGGCGCTACGAGATCCATGTCCATGCCGTAGCTGGAGAAACCCGCTATATTGCCGCTGCGGTTGACCGCGCCGACGGAGATAACGTTGGAAAGTTTGGCCGGATAACTGAGATAGGGGCCGGGATCGTTTCCGGCCGACGCGACCAAAGTCACTCCACGCGAGTAGGCATATTCGCAGGCGTCACCGATGATCGGAGAATAATCGGGATCGCCCCAGCTCATGTTGACCACGTGGCAGCCGTTGTCGGCGGCGTAGATGATGGCCGCGGCGGCATCGTCGTCTTGCAGGAAACCAGTACCGGTCGTGGTGCGGAATCCCGCGCGGATGGGCATGATCTTGATATTCCAGGCCACGCCGCAGACGCCGATGTTGTTGTTGCCCACCGCTCCGATGATCCCAGCCACGTGGGTGCCGTGAAAGTTTTCGTCAATAGGCTCATTGTCTTGCTGGAGGTAGTCGCCCACGGCTATGTCTGACAGCTCCGGCGCATCGGAAAAGTCCCATCCGTTGCAGTCGTCGATGTAGCCGTTACCGTCGTTATCGATGCCGTCGTCGGGGATCTCGTCCGCGTTCACCCAAATATTGGCCTGGAGGTCGGGATGGTCGATCAGGACGCCGGAATCGACTATGCCCACAATAACGAGCGGACTGCCGGTGGAGTAGTTCCAGGCCTGGGGATTGGAGACCACATAATGGAACTGTTGCGGAAAGAGCGGGTCGTTGGGCTCGATGTGGAGTTTGGAAAGGCGGTTCGGTTGAACATATTCGATGCCGGGGAAAGACAGGTTGCCCGTTTTCAGCGCTTCCCAATCCGGATCAGCGGCAACATCGGCCAGAAAGTAGTTTGGGATGTGCATTCCCCGCAACTGGCGCACATTTGAAGCGCCGAGCTGATTCAGGTAAGAATCGAAGGCGGCCAGGCCGGTGCGGCCGGACTTGATCTCCAGCGGGGCTTTGGTTTTGAAGATCAGTTGATGTGGAGTAACCGGATTGGAGCCAAAGGCAAGGGTGCACCCAATTAGGAAGAGGAGGCAGGCTGCGAGTCTTTTGAGCATAGGTATCTGTACCGTTAAAAGTTGTAGGACAGGCCAAACGAATGGACATCGTTCAGCCGGCTGGAGTAAGCGGCCCAGCCGTAGTCTATCGCGAAGCGATTCCAGCGGACACCCAGTCCGGCAGTGAGGTCCTCGGCGTCGTAACCGACTTTGTAACCCAGGCGCACCAGGATCAGATCATAGAGTGACAGTTCGCCGCTGAGGGCGCCTTTCCAGTTTTCGTCCACGGCCTTGATGCCACTGAGTTCCAGATTGAGTTTGGTGGTATTGAAGTCAAATTGCTTGCTCAGGTCCAGTTCGACGCTGGGAGCGAAGAGCGTGCTTTCTTCATCCATGGCGGAGGAAAGGCCAAGATTGCGCAACGCCAGCGAGAACATCGAATTTTCCAGCGGAGGCAGCCAACTGAGGCCAAGATCGCCATGGGCTCCCACGCTGGAGTCAGTATCCAATTTTTCGTAAGCAATGCCCAAGTTCGCCCCGGCGTAGAAAGAGGGAGTGAGGCGCAGGGCGAAGTTGCCGGTCAGATCTACGTTCAGGGGACGGTACTGGCCTATCAGGTAGCCATTGTCGTCGCGGATCTCAAGTTCGCCGTAATCGAGGTTGCGCAAGGCCAGTCCGAAATGGCTGCGGCGATTGGAAAAGGAGTAATTCAAGTTCGTGAATTTGGTATCGGCCAGCCAGAAGGTGTGGCTGGCTCCCAGACTGCGGTGGCTTTCCCGAACGGCGGAGGCAGGTTGGCGGATAAATGAGGCTATAGTTGAACCGCTACCGATACCGCGTCCAGCCAGGGCCATGGCAACCGGATTGGTGCTGATGTCCAGAAACTGGTAACCGTATTCTCCGGCGTTATCGTGTATCTGGGCCGCAAGTGGGGCCAGGGCCAGCAGGAAGGCCGTCAGGATCAGGCCAAATCTCTTTATCATGATAATCTCCTTCACTTTTCCACCGCGAATTTAAGACGGCGGGATGCCGTGTCTGCGGAAACCACCGCGATGTAAACACCTGTATGGAATTTTTCCCCGGGGATGCTGATCAGATCCCGGTTGCGCAGATAAGCCCGGGCGTGGCCTTTTTGCTTGAAAACCAGGGAGCCGTTGATATCGAAGATCTTCACCGTAAAATCAGTGTCGCGGGCGGTCATTACATTCAGCGTCAACCGGTCCCCATAGATGGATTTGAGGGGGTTGGGATAGATGTATACTTCGCCGGGAACAAAGAGCCCGTCGCTTGAATAAGAATTGGACAGCGAGACCGTATCGCGGCTGGCGTGGCGTTCCAGGGTGCCGTATTCGCAATACCAGAAAGGATCGCGGTCAGCGAGATCGGCTCCGGGCAGGGCTTTGCGGAAGATCTTCCCATTGTCGGAAGCGATCCAGGCGTAGATTTGTCCGTCCGAGCCTTTGCCAATGACCGGCAGGTTGCGGCTACGTCCCGCGAACGAGACGGGAAAGCCACTCTGGGCGTGCCAGTCACGATCCCAGCAATTGAGGCGGTTGTATCCGAAATTCCCCATCAATTCCTTGCTGCCATCATGATCCATATCCCAGGCCAGGGCGCCGGAATTGAACGAGAGGCTGTCCGCTGCCGGTTTGTTCAGATCTGGCGGGCTCATGCAAGCTCCGGAATAATCTACGACCGCCACACCCTGATCAGATGTGAGGATCAGATCCAAACTGCCGTTGCCGTCCCAGTCCGCTATAGTGAGTGGAGCGGTCGTCTGCATATCGTGAATGTAGGGAAATCCCGGCAGGATCTGGTTTCCGGCGTCAAAAGCATAGATGGAATTAGCGCATTGGACGATCAATTCGCCCTGGCTGGCCGGTGTGGAAGGCAAAAGGGAAGCCATGAATATCCCCACCAGCGTCGAGTCCGACGGAACGTCAACTATGCGGCAACGGGCCAGGGTCAGGTTGTCGGGATCGATCTCCCAGACGCAGAACTGGCTTTCCTGGCGGGACGGGACATACAAACGATCCCTGAATAGGGCCATATTCGATAAAATGGGATATTCAAATTCCTTGAGAGCGTCGACTCCCTTGGCGCTGGAATCATATCTGTACAGCCAGCTGTGAGAGTTTTCCGTCTCGTTCAAGGCCAGATAAAGGGATTCTCCATCGCTCAATGGGTGCGTCGCCCAGGTTTTATCAGTGTAACTGAAAACATATTCGCCACCGTCGGGACCCAGGCGATAAAGCCTGGCCAGGTTTTCCACCTGCATCGGCAGATAGAAATCGGTTCCGTTCCAGACATAGGTGCAGGGCATCGATTGCCGGGTGATCGGGAATCCCGGCCGGGGGATTTCATTTTCCCAAGCGTAGATCGCTCCGTTGGGCATGGGATAGAACAAATCTGTGTCAGCGTCCCCGTCGAAATCGACAGCGCAGGCGTTGATAGGATTCGGCCCGGAATAACCGGTGGAAAGGTTCCAGCCGAAACTGACCGAAAAGGTCATCTGTTTGCCGCTGGCGCTGATGTCGTAAATCTCGAGCGGCGTGCCGCCATAGTAACTATCCGAAGTGGGCAGGGAAAGGACGCCGTTGTGGGTCTGGCTTCCGAAATAGTCGTTGTTGTCAGCGCGGAAGGAGTCGTAGGGCCCACCGTACTTGTATTGGTCGGGCGCGGCTACGTCCAGGTTCTGGATGCCGTCCGCCTCTTCGAGGTCCACTCCCTTGTGCGGAGCGTAGGCATTGATGTAGTTGAGGTCAAAGTTGGCCGTAAAATTCTCGGCGATCACGTTTTCGTCGATATGCCAGATGAGCAGGCCGGAACCGTCAACCGGGATCGCCATTCCCGAGGGGAGGGGTCCACCCAAGCCGGGGAGCATGAAATCCCACTCGCAGCCAATGTAGCGGTTTTCCATGAAATTGAAATAGGGCAGCAGGGGATAGTTTTCATAATAATCCTGTTCGCCCTCGGGCAGCAGTTTGAAAGTGTAGCTTGGCTGGTTGGAATAGGGATCGAGGCTGCCGTCGGGATTCTGCAGCCGGTTTTCCACCAGGAAATATTCGGTGTCCGAGATCGGGATCTTGTAGAGCCGGTGCACTTCCGGCCAGGGATCGAGGAAATAGTCGACAGGGAGATTTTCGCTGTTCTCGGTGACAGTGATCACGGGTTCCCAGCCCAAATACAGCCTGCACCAGGGATCCAGCTGCGCCGGCACATAGCCGCTGGCATTCCAGACTCCGGTGCCCATCAGGCCCCAGTTGCCGATACCCTGGGAGGCTCCATTTGAAGAGTCATTGTCAAACAAAGTCGGCAAGCCGAGCAGATGCCCATATTGGTGCGCCAGTACGCCATACATGCTGAAAAGATACGTATCTGCGTTTTCGTCGCCTTCGCCGGGAAAGTAGTCCTGATACTCGTTTTCGGGCACGATCACGATATTGGTGAGCTTCACTCCGTCAGCCGGATAGCCGGCATAGGCGTCGTTTTCCGGATCGAACCAGGCCTGCAGCCGTTTGCGGGTGAGGAAGGTGGACCAGATCTCGCCGCCGTTGATGCCGCTGATATCGGATTCCTGGCCGGCTCCGGAATGGAAAATAATCACGCCGCCGTAGTGGCTGAAATTGATCTGGGGATCGGCCTGGGCGATGAGATCGGTGAGGAAATCGTCCAGATTGACATCGATGGAATCCGTGGTGTCGGTCCCGTACCAGGTCATGGCCCGCGGAAGCGTGAATACAGTCGGATGCAGAGTGTAGCCCAGATCGTAGCTGTAGTGGGAGGCGTCAGCGAAAAAATCGCTCAGATGCAGCATCCAGCGGTCGAAGAAGGCGGCATCGTGGACGAGGTGGTCGGGATAGACGGCAGTGGATTGAAAGGGCTGGTCACTGAACTGAACCCTGAGGACCAGAATGTCGTTGGGTACAGGTTTGGGAGAGTTTTTCCAGGCGGGTGATCCCACTTCCGGCATCTCGATCCGTGTAGTTTCGAAACCTCGCGGGACTTGCCTATACAGCGGATGGGGCGGCACCAGCGCGCCCAACAGGCCGGTCATTCCCAGCAGCACGGCCAGGCACCAACTTAATCTAAATCGTGAGGACATTCCTGCACTTCCCAACTGATTATTTTAGCAAAGAAATAAACCCGGCGGCTCTCAGGGCGCAGCCAACATTACATACAGAGAAGCCACTATTTGGAGGTGTATTTTGTGTCAACAAAAAACCTGCCGCGGACTATTTAAATGGAACACGGCAGGTGTGTCATTTATTGGGTTAAAGGTTACTCCGGCTTGCTCAGATCGCCTTTCCGGCCCAGAAATCGGCCTCATTGCATTTGCAGATGGTTTTCATCTCGTAGCGGGGGGACCAACCGGCGGCTCCCTTTTTCTTATTGCCTATGATTTTGACCTTTTTGACCTCGGTGTTGCACACGGGGCAGATCACCTTTCCCTCGGTTACGGTGTCGTGCGCCAGTTTGGCGGCGAAGGATTTGACTTTTCCCATTGTTTCCTCTTTCCCTGCTTAGGGGTTATATGTTATGGTTAATTTGCTCTTTCAATGTAGTCACCGGTGCGGGTGTCGATCTTGACCTTGTCGCCGCTTTCCACAAAGAACGGGACGGTCAGCCTCAGACCGGTTTCCGTATAAGCTGTCTTGCCGCTGCCGGAGGCAGTGTTGCCTTTGACATTGGGTTCACATTCTGCGATGGTCTGCACCACGGTCACCGGCAGTTCGATGCCCAGGATCTCGCCGTTGGGGGCGAAAAGGATCGTCACTTCCATGTTTTCCAGCATCAGTTTGTCCAGATCGCCGATCACGTGGGCGTCCAGGTGCATCTGTTCATAGTTTTCGCTGTCCATCATGACGAAAAACTCGCCGTCGCGATATAAAAATTCCATCTTTCTGCGTTCGACGCGCACTTCGTTGAAAACGTCACTGTCCCGGAAGGTGTTTTCCAATACCTTTCCTGTGCGCACGTTCTTCAGTTTGGTCCGCATGAAAGCCGGACCTTTGCCGGGTTTGACGTGCAGAAATTCGACCACTTCAAAAAGGTCGTCTTTGAATTCGATTATCATCCCGTTGCGGATGTCTGCCATGGTGGCCATATCTATATTCCTTGGTTAGATTTAACTCAGTTAAGCCACGTTTTTGGTCCCGGTTATTTTGGCAAGGAATTTCTGTGCCCAGCCTTTCCACTTGACAACTATCACCAATTGCCGTGATAGGTTTTTTTATCCAACGGCCGACCAGACTATGTGGCTAGCCGTAATCTTACAAATGATAAGGACTTGAGCATGCCGATCGAACTTCAGGAAGTACTTACTAACAAGGATAGGAAACGTTTCGTCTATCTGGCTGAAAAAATGAACGCCCATCGCCCCAATTGGGTGCCGCCGCTGTATTCGGACGACCTGCGGGTCATCACTCCCAAAAAGAATCCCGCCCATGAATATTGCGAGAGCGTGTTGCTGCTGGCAATGGAAAACGGACAGCCGGTGGGGCGCATCGCGGGGATCATCAACCATCGCTACAACGATTACGCGAAGACGAAGACCGCGCGCTTCGGTTTTCTGGAGACTCCGGACCGTCTCGAGGTCACCCGCGCCATGCTGGAATATGTGGAAAGCTGGGCAAAAAAGAAAGGCATGACCCGCATTGTAGGCCCGATGGGTTTCACCGAGGAAGATTCCGAAGGCTTCATCTTCGAGGGTTACGACGAAAATCCCACCATCGGCTGCATCCAGAACGAGCCCTATATCATCGAACACATGAATAAACTCGGCTATGCCAAAGAACTGGACTATTTCGTTTACAAGATCGACATCAAGGGTGCGATGACGGATATCTACCGCAAGTTTTTCGAGCGGGCCAGCCGCAATCCGGCTTTCCGCCTGGTAGAGTTTACCAGGAAGAGCGAGCTAAAGCCCTACATCCAGCCCATTTTCAAATTGATGAACGAATCCTTCGACCAGATCTACGGCTATTCGCCCCTCGAGGAAAGCGACGTCGTTTCCATGGCCAAACGCTACATGCCGCTTTTGGATCCGCGCTTCATCAAGATCGCGATCACTCCCGAAAACGAAGTGATGGCCTTCATCATTTCCATACCGAACATGTCACCCGGCTTCGTGAAAGCCCGGGGACGCCTTTTCCCCTTTGGATTCATCCACATCCTGCGCGCCGCCAAACACTCAAAGCAACTGGATAATTACCTGGGAGCTGTGAAAAAAGATCTGCGCGGCTTGGGTGCGGATTCCCTGATCGGCTACGCGCAGTTGCGCACAGCCAATGCTTTGGGCTTTGAATTCATCGACACCCACCACGAAATGGAACTCAACACCAAAATGCGTGCCGTCAGTGAGCGCGCCGGCGGCGTCGTCTACAAAAAATTCCGTATCTATTATAAGGAATTTGGCCAGCCCGCCAGGTAACTCAAGATCCTGGCTTTAAGAGCCGCAGCGCTTCCTCCAAAGCCTCGGTCTGCCGGGCCATCGTCTTGCCCAGCTCTTCCAGCCGGAGGGCATAGATCGATTCGATCCTTTTAGACATGTTGGTCAGTTGTTCGCCGATCAGCTGCGCCATTTCCTGTTTTCTTTTCCGCGGCTGGTAAAATCCGAAGTACCAGATCGCGACGGCCAGCATCAAAATCGAAATGATTATTGACGCGTACATAAATGCCGTGATCTTGTCCATCAAGGGTTTGGCCAAATCATCGATCGTCTGGGCAGACAAGCCCAGTTCTTTTAACAGGTCGGAATCATACATTTCAATCTCCGGTAGATCTTATTTTTAATTGATTAAGTGAGGGCAGCCCTCAGGGGATCATAATCTGAGCAGTTTGGCCACGGCTTGGTTTTTTCCGTTGGACAGCCTGATGAAATAGATTCCCGGGCCGACTTGATTCCCGCGGCTATCCTTGCCATCCCAAGCCGCTGTCCAGGTTCCGGCGCCAGTTCCGGCCTGATCAAAAGTCCGGATTTTCTGTCCCCGCAGATTATACACTTCCAGTTTCGCGGAGCCGGTCCGTTCTACTTTACAGGTGACTGACACCGAGGCGTGGAAAGGATTGGGGGACACGGAAACGATCCCGTAAGACAGCTCCGGCGTCACGGGATCGCCAACCGCCGTATCTTCCAAATAATAGATCGTCGTTTTGGGAAATTGGCCGGAAAGTGTGGCATTCGTCGGAGGTGCGGCCGGATTGTAAACAGTGTTGTCGCTGTAAGCCTTGCGGGCGCGATTGTTGCCGACGGTTTGGGCAACAAAAACATCCGCGGTGGAGTAATATTCGCTGTCCATGGGACGGTGGACCAACAGGACCAGATTCCCAGACTCGTATTCAAACGGCGTTTGCAGGTCGATATGTATCGTATTTTCCCCCAGGGGATACTCCACCAGACCGCTAAAAACCGATGTCAGCTCCAGGGAGGAAATCATTCCTCCGCCCAGATCAGGCAACAATGTGGTTCCCAACCAGATGTATGTTTGTTTCGCCGGTACCAGGGAGTTAAAATCGTTGTAGAATTCAAGAGCTGTTATAGTTCCGTTGAAATTCAGTTCGCTGGGGTAATAAAGGCATTGAAAAAGCGAGTTCTTCCAATAAAAATCCATCGGAATACGGGCGGTCTGATCTCCGGCGCCGATGGAAACGGTGTGTTGCCCCGCGGGCTGAACGACGACCGGCAGATCAGGTGTGCGGTTGTTTTCAGGATTTTGGTCGCCTTCCAGGAAGACCTGTCCGTAAAGCGTGTCGCTGCCAGCCACGAGAGGTGTCCAGGAAAATAGGTAATCCCAGCTGGCTCCGGGCGCCAAAGTGTTCACAGCCATTGTGTTGCCGATCAGATCTCCGTTTCCGTGATACAGCGATACCTGAAAGTTTGTCTGGGCCGAAAGCCCGGAGTTGCGCACCGTCACGGAATAGTTGATCGGGGTGCCAACCACAGGATAGAGGTTGGGATCGCAGGCGACGGCCAGAGCCGCCAGGTCATTGGAAAATATCGGCACAGGCACAAAGCGGAAAATGTCTCCGGAAAACGGAAAAACCGATACGCCGTCATCCTCTACGGTCGTCGAGGCCGTGGACGGATAGCCCGGAGTCACACTGTAAAAATTGCCGCTGCCGCCAGGGAGCATGTTGATGCCGATCGAGGCGGAACAATTTTGCCCTTCTCCCTCGGAAGGCCCATAGACGAATTCTATCAAGCCGCTTTCATGCAAAATAACCTGGAAATCGACCGTCATGCCAAAACTGTAAGGCCAGTAGGCATCGCTGAATTGGACTGTGAACACCCGGTCCGGAGCGGTTCCTGAAAGCAGGTATTGCACGTTTCCGCCAACCATGCTGAGGTCGTCCCAAAGCGGCGCCACAATGGGACATAAAGCGGGCGAAGCCAGATTATTCATGAAAGTGTGCTCGGTTTGCGAAATGCCCAATCCGATCCAACCGTTGCTGCAGATCTTGATCGCGTTGTAGGAATAAGGTCCGTAGGGAAACATAAAGCCCAACGGCAAAGCGGAAGATAAGTAGTCATCAGCCTGCAGGGAGGGGATCGACGTACCGGTGATCACGGTGTAGGTTCCAAAGGCGGGTTGGAAACTGTAGTAATCGGAAATTCCCGCGCCAGCGGCTCCGGCTGCGATCAGCAGCAACATGGTCAACAAAATGCGATGCATGGCTTTCTCCTTGGTTCCGCTTCCGGATCTGTTCCCTGCGAAGCAGAGCGTTGAGGTGCTTTCCTTAATTAACAGGCCGCGTTTTTTGTAAAGTATTTTTGCTGCTGACCGGCCGGTAATGGAGGGCGTCAATGAAGTTTACACCGGGTTGTAACTTCCATTTTCGCTGCAGTCCAGCTTTCTGCCAACTTCCCGCCGACTTTCCGCCACTTGGGCGGGAACTCGGGGAGATACTCTGGGGAAGTTATCAGGCGCGGGAAAAGGGAGGTCTGATCGCAAAACATTCAGGATAAGAGCTGGGAGCTATGCGGTCAGCCCGCTGCGAATGCGGTTGGGAAAGGCTTTTCCTCTTGTTTTGCCAAGTACATTAGCGATCAGCTTATCCAAAGAAAAAAGAATCCCGCACTCTCATGCGGGATCCCATGTAAAGGTGTTTAAGGTTTTATCAGGTTATTCGTCCAATTTGAGGACGTCTTTTCCTTCCAGGGAATCGATCATGAACTGGGCCGATTCGTTGAGGTCACCGGTGGGGTATTTGGCCAGGAATTCGCGGAAAAGTTGCAGGGCGCGCTGTTCGTCCTTCAATTCCTCGGCTACGATAAAAGCCTTCATAAATGAGGCGCGGTAGTCGTCCGAGCCATTGGCATAGTTCTTGATGATCTGATCGTAGAAGGTGATGGCGTCGTTGAAATTGCGCTGTTTGGAAGAATTGTCCGCCATGTTGAAAAGCTCTTCCGCGGAAAGTTGGAGGGTCAGCCGCTCAGGGTGTTTCACCAAATGGAATTCGGCGAACAGATCCTGGGTGACCTTGTCCTGCTGCGCTTTCTGGCGCTCGTTCTTGAGGATGCCGTATATGCGGGGTTCCACGTCGATGAAGCTTTGCACCGCGGTGGGCGTTTCCTTGGTGGTGCGGAAAAAGAGGATGTCGCCACGGGTGGATTTGAAGACGTTGCTGATGTAGCCAACGGGATTGTCCCAGACCAGCTTGGAGAAGTTTTCGTCCGGGCCGATGCCGGTGATGATGCCGTTGTTGTAAATGTTGTCCAAGATGGCCAGTTTGGGTTTGGTGGATTCTTCCGCGATCAGTTCGTTGATCCGCTTTTCGTCGTTGAGCGAGACGTAGCGCTTGTATTTTTTTAGCGCGCGTGCGGCCGCCTTTTCCTTGTCGAACCAAAGAACCTGCAGGGAGCGATAGGCCGGGGTGGTGAAATCCGAAAGATGCTCGTCATAGTATTTCTGGGTTTCGGTGCTGTCCACCACGACAGAATCCACCACCAATTGCTTGAAGGCTTTGTTGAGGATGTAATAGCGCTTCATCTGCTGGTAATCGGCGTTGTCCGTCATAAACTGGCCGTAGTTTTGTTTTTTGGCGTCCGCGTAAAGAATGCTGCGCACAATTTCCTCATCCAAAAGCTGTTTGGCGCCTTCTCCCTTGCTAAGGAAGAGCTGCTCCTGCTGGGAGAGTTTGTTAAAGTTGTCCAGAAGTTTGCTGACCGTGATGTTCAGGTCCGGATTATTGGAGGAGACGAGTTTCTTGTCGAGGATGTCGGCGTCTTTTTCGCGGTTGTAGAGATCAACCTTGGCGACGAGCGCGGTGTCCACCACGACCGCGTATTTATCCTTCAATCTGGCTGTCAGCTTGTCCAGCATGCGGGATTCGACCCCGGGACGGGTGCGCTGATCCAGTTCTGGCAGGACTTCCTGAAATTCTTTCTGGCGTCCGGGGACGTATTCATTGGTGCGGAACACATGCCATCCGGTGGTTGTTTTAAAGGGCCCGAGGATGACTGTGCTGTCCGCCTTGGAGTTTTTGATGTAGTTTTCCAGATCAAGGTCGTTTCCGACTCCGGGGATGTTGCCGTTGAGCCGGATGTTCTTGATCAGGCCCTTGAGGCCTTTGGCGTAGCTATTGATATTGTAGGTGTCCGAAACCGTCGCGAACGGCTTGCCGGCTTTCAGTTCCTTGGCGGCTTTGTTGGCCGCGGCTTCATTTTCGGCCTGGATGTAACTGATGCTTATATAAGGATACATGTAGAAGGCTTGTTTGTTTTCGTCGTAGTAGCGCTGTTTGTCGGCATCGGTGACGACCAGGGAATCGCTGATGTTGCGTTTGTAATATTCCTGGATGTAAAATTGTTTCGTACCGGCTTCGATCTTGTCCAGGATCTCGGGGTCAGTATCGATTTTGAGTTGCTTGGCCTTGGCCATGAAGGCCTCTTCGACGGCCATGATGTCCAAAACCTGGGTCTGGCCGTCCACGGTGCGGTATCTGCCCTGTGAGTTGGGCGGGAGTTTGGAGATCTTGTTGTCCAGATCCTTACGGGTGATCACGCCGCCGTCAAATTCGGCCAAAACGTCCGAATCGTTTAACTTGTTCTGGTTTGATACGTTAACTGCGGCGGGTTCCACGGCGGACAGGCAAGCCAAGCCCCATGCGAACATCAGGGCGATACAGATCCTGTGAGCTCGAAACATATTTAACTCCTTAAAAAGGTGCTTCTTAAGATGTGAGCCAAAAAAAGAATGGACAAGATTGCGTCAAGAGATTTTATTGAAAATACAGGCTCAACTCATTTAGTTTGAGTTTTGGCACGTATCGTGCAAATCTAGTTGCTACCAAAGAAAAAAGTTCCTAAGGAGGAAATACAAATGCTCAGGAAACTGACAAACCAAAAGGGTTTCACCCTTATCGAAGTCCTTGTGGTGGTGATCATCGTCGCCATCCTGGCCGCCCTGGCCGTCCCCATTTACATGCGTTACGTGGAAAAATCACGTTCCAGCGAAGCGCAGACCGCCATCGCCGCCATCCGCAAGACCTATGACGTTTACCGCCAGACCAACGGCTCCACCCAAGATTACACCATCGAACGGGCCTTGAAAGAGACCAATCTGGGTGAAAGCACTGTCAAGAACTGGAAGTTTGAAGTCACCGGCAACCCGCCCAAGAAATTCATCGCCACTTCCACTGAAGATTTTGCCGGCGGAGCCGACAAGCAAGTGTGGTACGACGTTAACGACGCAAAATTCCATGGATACGGAGTGGACAGCTTTACCAATCCCGAAACGGAAGGAGTGGAGACCGAAACCCAATAGCCTGGAGGCTGAAACTTGACTATCCACGAACTGTTACGCTTCACAGCTGAAGCGGGTGCATCCGACTTGCACATCGCGGCCGGAGCGCACCCCATGGTGCGAGTGAACGGCAAGATGAAGCGGCTGAACCTGCCAATCCTGTCTGTCGAAGAGGTGGAAAACCTTGTCTACGGCGTGATGAACGAAGTCCAGCAGGAAATGTTCAAAGAACACCTGGAGATCGACTTTTCCACCAAACTCAGCAATGACGTGCGTTTCCGCGTGAACGCCTTCCATCAGATCAATGGAATATCAGCGGCTTTCCGCGTCATTCCCAATGAGATTAAAAGTTATGAAGAGCTGCATCTGCCGGAGATCCTCAAGCGCCTGACCGGCAAGGAAAAAGGCCTGATCCTCGTGACCGGGCCCACCGGCAGCGGCAAATCCACCACCCTGGCCACGATGATCGACTCGATCAACGATGTGCGTTATTGCCACATCATTACGATCGAGGACCCGATCGAATTTGTGCACCGCAGCAAAAACAGCCTGATCAACCAGCGCGAGCTGGGACACGACACCTGGAGTTTCACCGCGGCCCTGAGAAGCGCGCTGCGTGAAGATCCGGACGTCATCCTGGTCGGCGAAATGCGTGACCTGGAGACGGTGTCATTGGCGTTGACAGCGGCCGAAACAGGCCACCTTGTCTTTGCCACGCTGCACACCGGCAGTTGCACAAAATCCATCGACCGCATCATTGACATGTTTCCCAAAGAACAACAGCAACAGGTGCGATCCATGCTCTCCGAATCGCTGGAAGCTGTGCTTTCGCAAACCCTTCTGCCCACCAAGGACGGCAAGGGCCGCGTTCCCGCGCTGGAGATCATGGTGGCCAACGCCGCTGTGCGCAACCTGATCCGCGAGGAAAAGACCTACCAGATCCCCTCCATCATCCAGGCCAGCACCAAAGAAGGTATGCAAACCCGCGACCAGTCACTCTACAACTTGGTGATGAACAACCTTGTGGAAAGGACCATAGCCGAGGAATTTGCCGACAATCCCAAGCAGTTTGCCTCAGGCGCAGGATTCTCTTGATGAAAGTACAAGAGTCATCGACGGCGGTGGAGCCTTTCGGTCTGCTGCGGCGCCAGAGCGGATTCACTCTGATCGAATCCCTGGTGCTGGTGGTGGTGATCGTGGTTCTGGTGTTGAGCGTCTATATCGGTGTTATATATGCCGAAAGGCAGTTGCTCCAAGATTACCGGGACAGAGTCGCCACCCTGTTGGTCACCGGGGAACTGGAGATGGAATATTACCGCCATTCGCGCAGCAAGCCGTTCGAATTGCAGGTCAATAAAGAATATGTTATTGACGATTCCAATCCGAACCACGTTCTGCGCGGCAAGATGACCATTACCCAGGTTGCTGCCCAGGAAACATCAAATCAGCAATTACTAAACTTCGTCTACCTGAATGCCGTGATGCGCTGGATCGATCCCTCCAACCAAAAAGAGCGCACGATCAGCATGCGGGAAGACTACTTCATGTAAGATGAACAAGAACAAAGTAACAAACACGGAAAAAATGCTGGGCCGCCAACGCGGCGTTACATTGATCGAAGTGATCGTGGTGATGGCCATTTCCACGATCCTGATCATGATCGCCGGCCTCGGCATCGGCACTTTTCTCCGCAAATACAAAGAACTCAGTGCTTGGGCGGAATTGCAGAATGACGCTATGGAATGCCTGAACACCATCAAAAACGGTGTTCCGGTCGGACAAAGCCGCAATTTGGAATATTATGGTGTAACCAATGCCATGAAACTCGAATTGCCCAATACAATCTCCAATACCGCCCAAAGCATCATGATCACCCCGCCTGCGAACAGTTCCTCCCAAGAGAACGACTTCGCCAATTTTTACCTTTATGACGGCGCGATCCGCTGTCGTTACAGGTTTTACGGGGTACAGACGCCTGCGCCGATCTATCTCTTTCCCAAGCAGGAAAATCTGGAGACCATGTCCATTGACAAGTTCCAGATCACCAAGATCAATTCCGGCAAAGATGTCCTTGCCATACAAGTGGAATTGAACGCCCGCGTCAAGACCGGCAGGGACAGCTATCGCCAGGTCAAGTTCAAGACCAAGATGGTGAAAAAATGATCAGGCAGAATCTTCCATACCGGGAGGTACCATGCTAAAAATGTTCAAGCATCCCAGCGGAAACGTGGCTATTGCCATGCTGCTGATGGTGGTCGCCACGATGTCCGGCTTTACCATGTCCAGCCTGGCTATGCGCGATTTAGTCGCTTTCCAATACGATTTCGAAGGCTTCCAGACCATGCTGTTACTGCGCAGCGAGGCCTACCGCGGACAGAAGATCGCGCAAGGCCTGGGGATTGTGCTGACACCGGTTCACACGTCCGAACGCAACATCGAGATCACTAACACGGCCATGCGCAAAACCTTTAAGATCCAGTCCCTGCTCAGCCAGGGTTCCTTGCAGTTCATGCAGGAAGACGTGGTGCAGGGCGACCGCCGGCAGATGACAAGGGTCGAATCCCTGGTCAAAACGAAGGCTGGAACGGGTCAGGTCGCGGCCATGAACAACAGGTTTTCCCTGATCCGAAAATACGGCATCTACACCCTGGAAAGCGAGACCTTCGCCAAATTCATGTATTTTACGGACACTGATGAATCGCCGTACGGGACTCCAGTGTACTTCTACGGATACGACACACTTTACGGCCGCGTGCACAGCAATACGGACATCTGGATCCAGCAGGTGGGGGGCTGGCCGACTTTCTACGGCTGGGTGACCACTCACGGCGAGATCCAATCGGAAAGCGGATCCTATCCGGAAGACGACGTTTTCCAGGGCGGCCTGTCCGAAGGTTACGCCTATACGATATTCCCCGAAGAAGCTTCCAGCATCCGCCGGCGTAACAATGTGGTCGGTCCCATCTATGAGGACGAGGATAACATTATTTTCGTTACGGTGGACGGAACCAGTTTTTCCACCTATCTGGGACGTGTCCAGGATCCGCGCCGCGAACAGGCGGAAGTCTATAACCCCTATCCACCGGTCAATCCGGACAATTATCAATACACCAACCAGTACATGGTGCGCGATACGGTATGGTCTTTTTATGGAACCGGCTCCGCTGTCAATACGTCCAAATGGGTGAACAGCAAACTTTGGCTCCGCGGCAATTTTGCCAGTTACCAGACCTGGGGCTGTGCAGACACCATGTACTTGGTGGGCAGCGTCACGCTTGCCGGCACCAATCCGGGATCTTCGCCCATTTCCAATAAAAACGACGTGGTGGGTTTGGTTTCGGAAAAGTCGATAGTAATCAAATACGGATACCGGGATCCAGTCGATTCACTTCGTTACCATCCCAATTGCGGTCCGGACACAGGTTTTGGTGGCATTTGGATCTATGCCGCGATGGCGGCCCTGGGCGACGGCGGTGACAACACCATTGCCGATGGCGTTTTCACCTTTGAATACCAGCATCCCCATCCCTCGGTTCCGGATGTGCTCGCTCTCGTGGGCGGAGTGCCCACAATGTTTACGCGGATCGACCTGCACCGCTACCATTTCCCGCAGACTGCAGCCTTCCCCTGGGCCAGGCGCAATGCCTCCGCCGCGGTGGAAAAACGGATCGACTTTCCCTGGTACAATCCGCTCTGGCCAGAGCGCACACCCTATCTGGAGCGCGGCTACATCAGCGTTTACGGTTCGATCTCCCAGCGCCGCAGGGGTTTCGTGCATCGCAGTTACTTGGATGACGAATGGCCTGTCGGCGGCAATACGGCAGGAATATGGAACCAGCCGATAGATTATTGTGGCGCTTCCAGCGCCCCGGCTATCGTTGGCCATACCGATCCGGTGTTGAACATTCCGCTGACAACCATGAATTTCCCCGGCACCAGCGGCTCTGGCAGCGGTTACGACAAGAATTACCATTACGACGATAGATTTTACCACACTTCCCCGATCGATTTTCCGGAAGTCAACCGCCGCGACGAAACTCCGTTCGCAGCGGTTAACTGGGTGATCCGAAGACCCCCGGAAAACTTGTAAAAACTTATATAATGTCATAGATAAGAGGAACGATGAAAAAACCGAAAACAACGAAGTTCAAGGAGTCGGTGGGAATCGACATCGGAACTCACAGCGTGAAGGTCGTGCACCTGAAAAGGCTGCATGAGGGCTTCAAGCTGTTGAATTACGAAATCAGGCCCACCGTGCCCGTGGGGGTGGAATATATCCCCAGCGATCTCCGGCCGGACCGCTTCGCGCCGGTGATCGTGGAGATATTGAAAACCCTGCACATCAATCCCAAAAAGATCCAGCATCTCGTCACATCGGTGGGAGGGGACAACACCAGCATCAAGCAGATCAAGACGATCTTCCTGCCCGACGAGGAATTGGAATCTGCGCTTTTCTTCGAAGCGAAGAAACACATTCCCATCAGTGGTACGGACATGATTCTGGATTACCAGGTCATCAATGTGGAGGAAAAGACCAACAACATGAACATCCTCCTGGCCGCCACATCCAAAGAACTGCTCAACGAGCACACCAACACATTGGTCACCGCAGGCTTGAATCCCAACATCGTGGATATCGATTCCCTCGCCGTGGCCAACAGCTTTGCCCTCAACGCCTTTGTGGAAGAGGGAATTTACGTGTTGCTCAATTTAGGCGCCCACCGCACCAACATGGTGATCTGGGGCCCGGAAGCGAAGTTCTTTGCCCGCGACATTCCTTACGGCGGTTACCATTTCACCCGCGACATCATGCGCAAGCGCCAGTTGGAATATGATGCCGCGGAAAATTACAAGATGGAATGGGGCCTGCTGGACGATCCCAGCGCAGCTGAGGCCAAAACAATCACCATGCTGGACATCTCCGAGAAATCCACGGAAGATGCCATCGTTGAGGAGATCCGCCGTTCGTTGCGCTTCTACGTCAAAGAAGCCGGCAACAGCGATTTCCGCAAGGTCTACATTATGGGCGGATCCTCCAAACTCAAGGGATTGAAGGAATACATCCAGGAAAAGGTGAGCATCCCTACCGATGTGTTCATGCCTTTCATCAACGTGGAAATGCCTGAGAAATTCATGGATAAAAAAGACCCTCAACTTGCCCTGGCGATCGGACTGGCCATGCGGCCCGAATAGGATGTGATGATGACTGCACCATTTTATTTCAAAGTAAACCTCAATAAATACGGGGAAATGAAACTCCAGGCGGAGAAGGAAAACAAAACCTTCCGCAATGCCGTGATCGGTTACCTGATCGGGGCCCTGCTCTGCTTTGGAGGTCTTTTCTATCTGAGCAAGCAATTGAGCAGGAAAGTGGAAAACCGCCGCCAATATTATAAGGAAGTCAGCGCCCAGCTTTCCAAATACCAATCCAGCGGGGAATATCTCTCCGTCGCCGATGTGGACAAACTCGCCCAGACTTTCAGCAACCGCATCTTCTGGACCAAAAAACTGGAAGCCCTGAGCCGCGATATCGACCAGCAACTGGCCGTGCGCAAACTCAGTTTCAGCAACGGCGTCCTGACCCTGAACGGTATCATCGAAGTCAGTAAAGGCGTCAAGGAAGGCGATATAACCTTTGATTTCGTCCAGCGGCTAAAAGCCGATCCAGAGATCAGCAACGACTTTCCGGAGATCAAGTCCGGATCCAAAACCAGGCAGATCGCCAAGGACACGGAGATCCTCGAATTCGTGATCGAGTGTTACAGCAAAGAGGCCTTGGCTGGTAAAAAGAGGCCCGAGCAATGAGAGAAAAATACCTCGCCTTAATCCTGGGCATGATCCTGATCACTGTCCTGTTCTTCTGGCTGGCCGGCAACACACTCAAGAAAAACGAAGCTGATATCAAAAGCTACGATAAAAAGATCAAGAACACTCTGGAAAAGCTGAACAGCGCCATGATCATGGACGAACAGCTGCGGCAGTTTACTGAGATCATCGGCAACAGCCTGACCAAGGAAGATAAATTCTCGGTCGACGAGCTGAACGATTTCCAGAAAAAGATCGAGAGCCTGCGGGATCAAAACCAGATGAAACTGGTCAAGATCTCCGACTCCAATAAATTCGCCGAGGCCGGTATGCTCGAAACAACCTACACCATTGAGTTGGAAGGGACTTTCCAGCAGATGGGGCAATTCATCTCGGCCCTGGAAGCCCAGAACCACATCATCAAGATCCAGTATCTGGACATCAGCCCCACCCAAATCGCGACTAAAAGCGGGACGCAGGATCCCAATGCTCCCAACAAGTATAAAATATCACTGGAACTGTCCATCTTTAAAGTGAAGAAGGGAGCCTGACATGCAACTGCGTTTCGTGAAAGACCTGGCCGTCGGCCTGATAATCATCTTCCTCCTCGCTTACGTGATTCGCCTGGCGACCGTTAACGAGAAGAACAAGCAGATTCGAGCGAAATCCATCTACACCAACGAATCCGTGTCCGATACCCTGAAAACCCGCATCATGGCTATTGAGTCCTCTATCCAGGACCGTCAGAACTTCGTCTTTGCGATATCCAAGGATCCCCTCCGCCAGGGGAACATTATCAAAGACCGTTTTGACCGCACCAAGGAATGGCTGGAAATGCTGCGCAACACCTTCCGCGCCACCGGAACTTACTTGGATGAGCAGTCCGGACGCCGGCTGGTCACTTTTGAGTATCAGGACCGTATCCTCTCCGGAGGAGTGGGCGACGTGGTGGAAGGCCGCAGAATAACCTGGATCGGTGATAAAACCGTCGGGATCTATTTTGGCGGGCCTCAAACGCTGGAGATCCAATCCCGGCCCGTGATGCCGGACTTCAGCAAGGAAGACACCAAGAAGACTGTAATTAACGATAACTACTAATGAAAAAATATATGGAAGCTGGAGTTAATATGATACGTGTCAACGTACAAAGACGCTTCATTGTCTGCGCCATTGTCCTGAGTTTCCTAATGGGAATTGTCACGCTTGGTGCCCAATCAAGCCCGCTTAGAAGACCCGTCACTTTGAACAGTATGGACGAACCGCTCTCTTCGGTTCTCAGCACGCTGGCCCGCCTGAGCAACACCAATATCGTTCTTGCCTCGGAACAGGCAGCCGGGAAGGAAGCTGAGGAAAAAAGAGTTACCGTGAGTGTCCGGGATGTTCCGATCGAGACCGCCGTTTCTCTCGTGGCCCGTTCCGCTGGCCTGTCCTATAAGATCTATGGGGACAACACCTTTTTGGTGGGTTCCAAACAGAACATCATGGAAGAAGCCGGTGAACGCAACAATATCATCTATCTGAATAACCTGGATGCCGCCAGGGTGAGCAAATCCCTGGAAAATTCCGGGTTGAAGGTAGTCCCGCTGGAAGGCCAGAACGCCTTGATGGTCTTCGGCAACACCGACACCTACGACAGCATCAAGGATCTGATCGACCGGATCGACATCGCCCAGAAACAGGTTGAGATTCGCGTGCGGATGATCGAGATCAATCTGTCTGATTCGAAAAAATACGGAATTGACTGGAGCCGCCTCAACCACCTCACCACCATCATCGCTGAGGATCCGATAAACAGCGACGGCGCCGGCCTGCCTTACAATTACACCGACGTCACGGGCTATCTGCCCCACGGCGATCCCACGGACATCGAGGTCCTGCCGGACCAGCAGTATTTCCAGCGGATCAACGGTTTTAGCGACATCGGCCATTTCAGCCGCCAGCTGACCGCTTTTGACATCACCATCGACTGGCTGTTGGAAAACAACGCTGCCAAACTGCTTACGGACACCCGCGTCACAGCGCTCAACGGCAACGAGGCGCAGATCCACATCGGCGAAGTCGTACCCTACGTGGTGACTGACAACGAAAAGCAGATCCAGGTGCAGCGCGAACAGGTCGGTATCATGCTTACGGTCACGCCCAATGTCAACGACCAGGGCCTGATCACAGCCACCATCGCTCCCGAAGTCAGTTCCGTGACCGAACTTGTCGGCGGCTACGTCCCCCGCACCAAGGTCCGCCGGATAACTTCGACCGTGACCGTGCCCAACGAACATAAGATCATAGTCGGCGGATTGCTGAGCTCCAACATTTCGCAGCAAACTTCGAAGCTGCCCCTGCTGGGAGATCTGCCCTTCCTGGGCAAACTGTTCCAACACCGTTACGAAAAGGTGGACAGCACAGACCTGATCATGGAGATCACACCGCGCCTGGTCACAAATGATCAGTTCAGACCCGATCCTGAAGCCAAGGAACTTGGCCAGCTGGGAGATCCCAAACTGGACAAACGCCTCACCCGCCATTTGATCGAGTTTGAAGACAAAAACAACGATAATAACGAGTAACCAGGGGAGATAAACCATGAAGAATATCAAGAAACTTTT
>Ga0116157_10001131_pt1 | contig 26965 bp, 26 predicted proteins | sample AD_UKC048_MetaG_FD_89882 | JGI IMG/M metagenome (GOLD analysis project Ga0116157, IMG submission 89882) | Active sludge microbial communities of municipal wastewater-treating anaerobic digesters from USA - AD_UKC048_MetaG | ecosystem: Engineered > Bioreactor > Anaerobic > Digestate | place: USA... | reverse complement strand
GTGGTTACAGGAGACAGATACTTCAGGATGAAATATCACAAAAGGAAGCTGAAAGGATAAGGCAGTGATGCCGATAGGATCAGGATGATCCTTGACCCTCGCAGGACGCTCAGGGAGCTGGCAGGATGCAGCTCCCTTTTTTTATTTGTCTGTTTCAAATCCCCTGACTTTTCCACTCTCTACCCGCAATAATTCCATCAGTTATTTTTCGCATTTCCTGCCTTTAATTTTCTGCTTGTTAATGGTTTGTTTTATAATTGGTTCAAATTTTATAGTTGGATCATGATCATGACAGCAAAAGACAAATTAGTAATATTCGATACTACTCTACGCGATGGCGAGCAAAGCCCAGGCGCTTCCATGACGCGCGACGAGAAAGTCCGCATTGCAAAGATGTTAGAAAAAATGCGCGTTGATGTTATTGAAGCTGGCTTTGCAATAGCAAGTCAGGGTGATTTTGAATCTGTTCGCGCTGTTGCAGAAGTAATTAAAGATTCGACCGTGTGTACTCTTGCGCGCGCTGTCAAAGGTGATATAGAGCGTGCGGGAGAAGCAATTAAACCGGCTAACTCTGGTCGTATTCATACATTTATCGCCACATCGCCAATTCATATGAAATACAAATTGCAGATGGAACCAGCAAAGGTTCTTGAGCAAGCTGTTGCTGCAATTAAATTAGCTCGTCAGTTTACTGATGATGTTGAGTTTTCATTAGAGGATGCAAGCCGCTCTGAATTTGAGTTTATGTGTCGCATAATTGAATCGGTAATTGATGCTGGTGCGCGCACTATTAATTTGCCGGATACCGTTGGTTACGGTGAGCCCAGTGAATACGGTTTGTTATTTCGTCGCTTGATTGAAAATGTTCCAAATTCTGACAAAGCGATTTTCTCCACCCATTGCCATAATGATTTAGGTTTGGCAGTCGCCAATTCATTATCTGCGGTGATGCATGGCGCGCGTCAGGTTGAATGCACTATCAATGGATTAGGTGAGCGTGCTGGTAACGCAGCACTTGAAGAAATTGTGATGGCAATAAAGACACGCAAAGATTTGCTTCCGGTGGAAACCAATATTGATATTAGTCACATAGTGCCAACGTCGCGATTGGTTTCAAGTATTACCGGTTTCCCTGTGCAGCCGAATAAGGCAATCGTGGGAGCTAATGCATTCGCGCACGAATCCGGTATTCATCAAGATGGTATTTTAAAACATCGTGAAACTTACGAAATTATGCGCGCTGAAGATGTAGGCTGGAATACTAATAAATTAGTTTTGGGCAAACACTCTGGTCGAGCAGCTGTTAAAGCGCGCTTTGAGGCCCTAGGTATTACCTTTGAAAATGCCGACGCGCTAAATATTGCGTTTACTAAATTTAAAGATCTTGCTGATAAAAAGCATGAAATTTTTGATGAAGACTTACAAGCTTTGGTGAGCGACGCTCAGCCTCATGCTTTAGTCGAAACCTATCATTTAGGCGATATGGAAGTAGTTTGTAAAACCGGCCAGAATCCCTCCGCTAAATTAATATTGACTATTAAAGGGAAGAATGTAGCAGCGCAAGCGACCGGTTCTGGTCCTGTTGATGCAACCTTTAAAGCAATTGAAAGCGTGGTGAATAGCGGCGCGCATTTGCAACTTTATTCCGTAAATGCAATTACTGAGGGTACAGATTCTCTCGGTGATGTAACTGTGCGCTTGGAACACGAAGGTCATATTGTTAATGGCGTTGGTGCAGATACAGATATTATTACTGCATCTGCAAAAGCCTATTTGCATGCACTTAATATATTGTCTGCGCGTGATGAGAAACATCACCCACAGCATGATGGCGTTTAATACTGATCATGAATGAATTGCAGCGGCAACATTATTTATCGGCCTTGGGCGTGGATACCTACATGCCTCGCTGGCATTTGCCTTTTGCACCCATCTCAGTTCTTTGTGAGTTACCTGTCGCAGAAGTTGAGACTCCCTCACTTGAAAAGCGTGAGGTTAAACCTGAGTCACTTAGTGCACCAACTTATTCACAGCCTGTTTTAAAAACGATTAGCTCAGATCCGTCGCCAGTAAATAATTTAATTGGCGATATGTTGGAAGCTAAAAAGGTGGTTAGGTCTGCTGCCGTACCTGTTAGCGCAGCAGATATTCTGGCGCAGTTAGATACCAAGCCAGTTACTATTGAGCCCTTTAGTCTAAGTATTTGGCGCCCGTTGGATGGCGTGATGATTATTGATTCACGCAATACCAAGTTGGCATTGCCGACAGAGTTGTTATTGAATAATGTTTTACGTTCTGTTTTTTCAACTCAAGCAATCAAGTCACAAGAAGAAGTTTTACGTTGGCCCATGATTGAAAATAGTTTTGCAAAACGAAGCAAATCTGATGCTCGCACTGAACTGCAAACATGGCTTTCTGTTCAACATGAAATTCGTCCCATTCACTATTTATGGTTAATGGGTTCCAATGCTGCAACTTATCTTTTGCCAGAGTCTGTTGAATATACTGTAAGTATTTTTAACAAGCTTGCTCTACTTGACTCCACTCTTAGTGCCTTGGTTTTGCCAAGTCTTAATGAACTCTTGCAAAAGCCTTCTTCTAAACAGCAATTATTATCTGCGCTTCGCGATTATCACTCGGCACAGCAATGAATCAATTTGAACTCCCTTTAATACTCACCACAGTTAATGGTTTTGAGTTGTCGCTGCGTTTGCTGACTGAAAATGATTTGGATAATGTCATGGAGCTGGAGCGCAGCGCACATTCACATCCATGGCGGCAGTCCAGTTTTGAAGATTGTTTAAAAGGTCGCCAGCGTTGTTGGCTTGCTGAGTCTAATAATAAACTTGTTGGCTACGTGGTGGTGACTCATGGTGGCGGTGATGCTGAGCTTTTGAATATTGCCGTTTCACCAAAGTTTCAGCGTAAAGGTATTGGCTCGACTCTGTTGCAGCATGCAATTAGTTGCGTTATTGGTCACGCCGATATGTTGTTTTTAGAGGTGCGTATGTCAAATCGTAAAGCGATTGAGCTTTATTCAAAAGAAGGCTTTTTTGAGCTTGGGAATCGCAAAAATTATTATCCAATTCTCAATGGTCATGAAGATGCGTTGTTGATGGCCAGTCAATTATAAGGCTCTTGTTACTTGTACTTGAAATAAGAATTTTACCCCCCACTATTGAGTTGTCCTATAAGTTACCCGATCAATCACTTAAAGTGGAGTTCTTATGTTGTACGACATTACCGTTACCCAATACAGCAAAATGCTAGACAACCTGAGCCGTATCTTAGACAAAGCAGCCCAGTATGCTGAAGCCAAAAAATTCAATATAGATGTACTCTTAAATTCTCGCTTGGCACCGGATCAATTCAACTTAATTCGCCAAGTTCAAATTACTTGCGATACTGCTAAATTTGGTGCTGCACGCATTTGCGGTAAAGAAGCACCGAGCCACCCAGATACAGAAACCAGCTTGGCGGAGCTACAGGCTCGAATTAAAACTGTTCAAGATTATCTGGCCAGCTTCAAACCAGAAGATTTTGTTGGCGCAGAGGCTAGACACGTGAGTCAACCGCGCTGGGAAGGTAAATATTTAACAGGTACTGAATTTGTAATTCAGCACTCGCTACCGAATATTTACTTCCACATTACGACTGCATATTCTATTTTGCGTCATAACGGTGTTGATGTTGGTAAAAAAGACTTCTTGGGCAATATGCCACTGAAATAAAATGACTTAGGCGTGCGACGCGTTTCCCCTGTAGTCGTTAAATAGAAAAAAGCCCAATTTCTAAGCCCACCCAAGAAAAAAGGAGGTTAGAAATTGGGCTTTTTACTTTGAGGCTGTTTGTTATCTGATTTTACCGGTAGTAATAATGTATCGTGGCCGTTTGGTTAGATTTTTTCTCGCTCAAAATATTCACCACACCGTTAAATTCTTCAAGCCTACGTTGGTGGTCATAAACCAATTTTATATTGCCCAATAACATCCGCAAGAAGGCATTATCGATTTCGACATAAAAGCAGTAATTGGGAGATGGTGTTGTATTCACATCTCTATCACATTTATCCAACGGCTGACTGCTGATGCGTAAGGGCAACGCTTTTAAGTGAGCTATGGATGCAAAATTAATGGAAATCGTTTTGCCAGACTGCAGCTCGTCCCATTGGGTACGTACAAAGTTGTCAAAGCCGGCATCAATAACATCAACATTTTTGCGAGCTATGGTAGCGCTAGAGTTTTTTTTATCACTACTTGCGCGATAATGAAGTTTGATTTTTTCTTCAGCTACTTCAGCTTGGCGAATCTCACCAAATCGAAAATCTTTTTGCAGTACGGAAGGCTTGGTCTTGTCGGCTGAGTACTTTAATTCTTTTGATGCAAAGGCCTTTTTGTCTTTTACATAATCAATTCTTAATTCATGTTGGCTTACTTGATCAACTAGCTCGCAATACAGAAAATTTCCGTTTGGTGCTTTTGCAACCCCAACCATGAGTGTTTTATCAAGGGGAGAGCAATATTCAGTAACAGCGCTTGGCCAAATTGCTGCCGTGAGTAACATGCTAGCGAGCATTAAATATATCCTCAAAACAGTAGTGTTTAGCCTGTACTAGGAACCATAACAGAATTACCCATAGCGCACTAATTACGGCAAGGCTAAGAATGTATGGATTGTTAAGATTAACATCAGAGTTGAGTTGAGTGCCGGCGTAATAGTTTAATGGAATTGCTATGGCTGAAATGAGATAGCTTAATTTAGGTGCTGAAAACACGAAAGACATGAAAGTTCGCAACGCAAGTGCGAATAACAACCATAAGTTCAGTAGCCATAGGGGAGGAAAAATTAGGTGGTCAAAAAAGCCCGGTGCTGAATCTGAATAAAGGAATCCTGCAGAAAAAATGAGAGTTTCTAGAATAAACCCGCCAATTAAAACAACTATCAGCCAGAGGGTTTCTTTAAACCATAAAACCTTATTAAGCACTAGTTTCAAAAAAATAAAATGCGCCGAGATAAAGACGGCAGTGTATATAAGCGCTGGAGTATTTCCAGCCATAATACAAATAAACCAGCCTATTTGAAACGCAATTGCGTAAGCAATTTTGCTGGTGCTCGACATTTATTTTACCTGTGGCAATTGGCGTGCTTCGGGTTTTGCAAAAACATATTGCGCTGTACTTATCGCACGTTCTGCAAAGCCTCCCTCGCAGTAGCAAAGGTAAAAATCCCACATGCGAATAAACACATCATCAAAACCTTGTGCTTTCACAGCAGCTAAGTTGGCGAAAAATGCTGTGCGCCAATCGGCGAGCGTCCGCGCGTAGTCAAGGGTAATGTCTTCCAATCCAACAATTTGCATATCGGTATCTTGTTGAATGTGTTGTGCGACTATAGTGTTAGAAGGCAGGCAGCCACCCGGGAAAATATATTGCTGAATAAAGTCAGTGTTTTTGCGCGCGTATTCAAAACGTTGATCTTGAATAGTGATAGCTTGTATTAACATTAAGCCGTTCGGTTTCAATAGGCCTGAGCACTTGGAAAAGTACTCGCTATAAAATTCATGGCCTACGGCTTCAATCATTTCAATGGATACAAGCTTGTCGAAAGTGCCTTCAATCAAACGATAGTCTTGCAGCAAAATAGAAACTTGACTTTCCAATCCCTCACGTTTCACCCAGTTAGTCGCATAATTAAATTGTTCTTTAGATATGGTGACGCTGGTTACTTTGCAGCCGCTCAGTTTGGCCGCGAAAATCGCCATGCCGCCCCAGCCAGTGCCTATTTCTAATAGATGATCTGTTTTTTTAAGTTGTAATCGCTCGCAAATATGCGCCATCTTATTTAAAGAAGCCTCTTCAAGAGTCGAGCTTTGATGAGGATAAATAGCAGCGGAGTAAAGCATAGTTTTATCAAGAAATAGACTAAAAAAATCATTGCCTAAATCATAGTGGGCAGAAATGTTTTCCCGCGCTTTGGTAATAGTATTCGGGCGCAGGCGATGGGCGATGCGACAAATAATGTTAAAGAGGGCGCTCCATTTTGAATCCAATTGTTGCAACACCGGCATGTTGATAGCCATTAACCGTATGACTTGCACGAGATCAGGCGACCACCAGCTTTTGAACATATAGGCTTCACCTGCGCCTATGCTGCCGCCAAATAAAACCTGACGATAAAAGGCGGAGTGGGTGACTGAAATATGCGCAACTAGGTTGGCGTTTTCTTGCGATTCACCAAAGCTGTAAACCTCTCCTTTGTCCTCTAGGGTTAGATGTCCCTTTTGGATATTTTTTAGCAGCTTTAATAAAGTATGCCGGGCAAAATTATCTATCCAGTGTTGCTCCAGCAGCGATGAGGTTTTTTTGTCAACAAGACTGATGGACTTCATAACTTACTTTCCTCTCGGAGCATTACGGGGTTATTTATTTTGTCGTGTTGGTTCGTCTGTTTGGTGTCAAGTGTATTCGGATGAGTAAAAATAGGTACGCCTTTCCACCAAAGTTTTACGGCTTGCCAATAAATGGCGGCTACAACTTTTACGGTCATCCAAGGGAAACGGATTAGAATCTTATTCATGGATTTTGCAGTGATGGGCTCGCGTACCAAGGTCATGGTTGCATCCATAATCTTGCTATTGTCTTGCCAGTTTTCCAAATGCAAAGCTAAGGTTTCATTAGGTGTAGTGGAGCGCCAGCGATAATCCATATCGATAGGATTAAAGGGCGATACGTGAAATTCTTTTGGGAAATTGACATGTTGTTTATGTGAGAAATCATCACCCGTTAAAACATAAGCGTGACGTTCATTCCACGGTGTGTTGTGTACTTCTGCCAATATGGCGATAAGCTTTTCACCTGAATCATCAAAACAATAGTATGTGCTGATGGGGTTCATATTGACGCCCCAATAGCGCAAATTAACCAGCATACGAATAGGGCCGGTAGGGCGCATGCCCAGCGCGGAAGCCACCGTGTTGCGAACGGACTCATCAACGCTTGGCAATGGGTCTTGTGCTAATTGGCTTCTATCTATTTGCCCTCTATCGATATGCCCCTTATTGATATGAAAGTCACTACGCTTAAATTGTGCTGGAGCAAAATGTGTTAGCGACCAAAATCTGCTGAGTGAAAATATTTCCTCTATTTCGCGCGTATCTAAATACATCATAAATACATCGTATTTAAATGCATGCTGTTTGGGTGAAAAGCGTCTGTGACGAACTTTTCCCGTGTAAATGGCGCTGGCGAATACGGATAGCATTAGGTGTCAGCTCCTATTGCATTCACAACTCGCAATGCGCTATTAACGCCATCCTCATGAAAACCATTAGACCAATAGGCGCCACAAAACCAAGTACGGTTTACACCATTAATATTTTTCCATTTCTCTTGTGCTTGCATAGCTGCTTGACTAAATACTGGGTGAGCATATTCATAGCGCCCTAATATTTTAGTGGGATCAATTTTATTGGTAGCATTTAGTGTTACACAAAACTCCACATCACTTTTTATGCCCTGCAAAATATTCATGGAGTAAGTCAAAATGGGTGGCTTTTGATTATTGCTTTGCAAAAGATAATTCCAGCTTGACCAGGTGGTTTTGCGACGAGGTAACAGACGCGTATCTGTATGCATGACCACGTCATTTTTTTGATAAGGGATTGCACTGAGGGTAGCCTGTTCTCCCAGTGTAGGGTCGCTAAGCATTGCAAGCGCTTGGTCAGAGTGGCAGGCTATTACAACATCATCATAGAAATCACTGCCGCTATCGGTAATTATTTCAACTTTTGATGTGTGGCGAATAATCTTAAGTACTGGGCTGTTGAGTTTAATTTTGCTTTCAAAGGATTTAATAAGCGGCGTAATATAGGCACTTGAGCCACCTTTAATCACTCGCCATTGTGGGCGGTTAACTACATTCAGCAACCCGTGATTTTTAAAAAACCGAATAAAAAACTCCAGCGGAAAATCTAGCATAGCCCCTTGCGTTGCAGACCAAATAGCAGAACCCATTGGGATTAAGTAGCGTTCGCTAAAAGCGGTAGAATATTGTTTGCGCGCTAAATAATGACCAAGGCTTTCGTTTTGCTCCAAGTTTCCTGCTTCCAAATCGATTATGGCTTCTTTGTTGAAGCGGACTATATCGCGCAGCATTTTCCAGTGCGTGAGAGAAAATAGGTTGCTCTTTTGGGCGAAGAGTGTGGCTAGATTGGTGCCCGCATATTCATAATCAGTGGTGGGATTAAATACACTGAAGCCCATATCCGTTGGCTGAGAATCTACGCCAAGCTCATTCAAGAGTTTAATAAAGTTAGGGTAAGTCCAATCGTTGAACACAATAAAACCAGTATCAATTAAATATTCTTTGCCATTCACTTTCATTGCTTTGGTGGCGGTATGGCCGCCCAAGCGCGAGTCGGCCTCATAAAGGCAAATATCATGTAGCCTGTTAAGATAGTAGGCCGCTGTTAAACCGGAAATACCACTGCCAATAATTGCAATTTTCTTCACGCGCACAAACCTCGTAAATTTCTAGTCGTCATATACAAATGTTTAAGAGTTACCAATGTTTAAAAGTTACCATTGATGGATTCGGGTAAGTTTCGGTGCAATCCATTTACACCAACCGCTGAAAAAAAATCCCCAAGCGCGTAGCGGCCAGCTTAAGCGACGTGGAAAATCAATAAAGAATTTACGCGCACTCAGTTTTTTAATGATTCGCTCCGCAGCCACTTCAGGTGTCATCATAAATGGCATAGCAAAATCATTTTGCGCGACTAAATTAGTGGCTATAAAACCGGGGCGCACTAGGCTTAAATCCAGCGCAACCTTGGATAAATCAGCGCGCAGTGATTGCATAAAATAATTCAGAGCAGCTTTAGATGAGCCATAAGCTTCTGCACGCGGAAAGCCAACGCAGGTGGATAAGCTGCTAATAGCCACGAAGTGTGGCCGCAGCTGTGATTTTTTGAGTAGAGGTAAGGCGATATTGAGGCTGCGAACCACGCCAAGAAAATTGACATCCAGAGTTCGTTCGTACATCTCTGGATTGAAACTCAGATTATCCTCATATTCACAAATACCGGCGGCGCAGATCACCATATCGAGATAGTCGGATATCTCACGAATTTCAGCAGAGGTTTTTTTTAAATTTAAGGATCGGCTTACATCCAAAGGTAGAATTTTAATTTTACCGGGATACTGTTTGGCCAGATCCGCGAGCGCCGTTTGTGAGCGAGCACTGGCAATAACAAAGTTACCGGCTTCAACCAACTGAATCGTCAGTGCTTTACCCAAGCCTGAGCTTGCGCCTGTAACCCAAATGCATCGCCCCTTAATCTGATTCATGGGTCTGCTCCGCGATACGCGCATTAATCTTTTTAACTACCCAACCTAGCAATGGAACCTGCTGATAAATCATGGCACCCATGTCGTAGAAGTCTTCATGGTAAATAATCTGCGCGTTAAATCTAATCAGCGTGCCTCCGTTCAGCTGCAGCGGTTTGCCGTTGGCTAGCTTTGGGTGAGAGTAATGCATTTGCCACTGAAAAAATGCTTGATCATGGCTAATCACTTCGTTAATAAACTCAAACCTGTACTGGTTGCCTTCGGCGCAGAAGCTTGCAAAATAATGGGTAAGTGCGGCAATGCCTTTCAACTCATGGATGGGATCTTTAAAAGCAATCGCGGGGTGGTAGAGCTGAGATAATTGTGCGGGAGTTTCACTACTAAAAGTCTTGTATAGCTGTTTGAAGCGTTCGATATTGAACATCAATTTGGGCTGTGAGCTTACCGGTTGTGTGTCCATAATGGCTTGCCTGTTGTGAAGTGCCGCTGCTAGATGCGGTTAAAAGGTATGTGAGTCTTTACGCCGGCTTCATTCAATCGGATCACTCACACAATACGTTGCCCTAAAACTTACCGATTATTTCGATGGCTTCAATTACACCTTGATCCAACTGCAATTTGCCGGCGTAGAATAGCTAGTAACCGTTTAAATGAAGCAATCCAATCATTACAGATGCGTCAATCTTGATGCTTCAACTAAGAGAGTCAATGATGTCGATTCCCCATATTGGGCCAGACAAGCACCAGCGCGACGATACGTGGAGTCGGCTACTGGAGCGGGTTGGTCATGCGCGCGACGAGCAGGCGTTTGCCAAGCTGTTTGCGCACTTTGCCCCGCTGATTAAAGGCTTCTGCCTTGGCAACCTCAATTCCAACTTTCCTGCCGATGCCGCCGAAGAGGTGGTGCAAGAGGTGATGTTCAAGGTGTGGCAGAAAGCGCCGAGTTACGATGCGACTAAAGCCGCAGCGTCTACTTGGATTTATACGGTAATGCGTAATTGCCGCATTGACCTTATGCGCCGCAACAAGCGCACGCCAACCGATAAAGACGGAATTGATATTGACGATATTTGGGATGAAGCGGATGACGACCAAGCTTTCGTCTATCTGCAGCAGTCGAGCAATGAAGCGCTGATCGATAGATCTTTTACACAATTACCACCAGAACAACGGCAGGTGCTTACGCAAGTTTATATGCAAGGTAAAACTCATCAACAAATCTCAGATGAAACGGGGCTGCCCCTCGGCACCGTTAAGTCTCGTGTACGAATTGGTTTAAAGAAAATGCAAACATTAATTGTCGGCGCGGAAAAACTGGCAGAAAAAAATCGGGAGAGCTGGCAATGATCACTCATCACCCGGACGATAATCTATTAACAGAATATTCAAGCGGCAGCCTTGCCAATGCAGTGGGCGTTATAGTGTGCGCACATTTGCAAACCTGCCCTCACTGCCGTAAGCGCGTTGAGCAGCTCAACAAGCTCGGCGCTGCGATCTTAAACCAAAGTGTTGCCGAGGCGGTTCAACCAGAAAGCTTTGCACAATTGATGACGCGGATTCGCAGCAATTCGGAAGCCGCTGCGAGCGATAAAGCCTCAACGCCGCAACAAAAGCCGCAAGAGTTACACCCCGCTTATGCAAATGACCCGCTGTTAAAACACCTACCTAAAATCATCGCCAAACTTTTACCACGCGATGGCAAATTAAAATGGGAACGCGTTTCAGGTTCATTAAAAACTGCGCGTTTGAAAACGGGGCAAAGCCAATACGAAGTAGCTTTTCAACGCATTAGCAGCGGCGGGAAAGTGGTTGAACACGATCACCGTGGTTTGGAAGTGACTATGGTGTTATGCGGCAGCTTTTCCGATGAAGATGGAGTTTACAACCAAGGTGATTTTCTCGTGCGCAATCCCGGCGAAATTCATCGCCCAACGGCTACACAAAATCAGGATTGTTTGTGTATATCCGTGGTAGAAGCACCCGTTAAAGTGACGGGCCTATTTGGAAAGTTGGTTAATCCATTCTTGAGTTTTAGGCCTGCGTAATACTCTACAATTATTGATAGTAAAAAGCCCGCAGATCGAAAGATTTGCGGGCTTTTTGTTTGCGTTCCTGTCAGCTGGAATTTCGGTTTACATATTCACCCAAGAGTTCAGCGCCCGCATTTTGAATGAGTAATTGTCTAAATGCAGAATCATTCCGTCTTCTAAAATTTTATCGATGACTAAACCCGGTGCGAGTTGATCATTGATGTGTTTTATCTCACCGTTAATTTTCACGCTGCCACCAACATTGTTGAAGTTGTGTTCGCTGTAATTCAAGCTGGGGATTTTTACTAATATTTGGCTGGGTAAATCGTGTAGGTCAGGCAGGTTGGCAAATTGGGTGATGGAAGTTGGTGTAGCTGGCGGTACTGTTGAAGGTAGCGCTGAAGATGGAAGCACTTCGGTATTGCCATTGTTGTTAGTTGCAATTCCTTCTGGAGCGGGTGCATAGGCTAGTGATTCAGTAGTTTGTGTATTTTGTGCATAAAGGCTGGCGACATCTTCCTCTGCGTTGTTGGTTTCCAGTGCAGATTCTGTTGATATTTGTGTTGCAGAATCCAATGGATTCTTGTGAACAGGTTGTGATGTGTTAGGTGTTGTCGGCATTGAGCTTATTGTTGCCGTTGCTGTAGGTGTTGTTGCTGTGGAGCGTTGCCCAAGCCAATAAATGGCGGCTAACAGAACAGCAAGCCCAAGAAGAGCAGCAGCAATTACCGCAATGGAAATATTACGGTAACTGTGATCGCCAACTTGCCCATGATTGCTATTGATGCCAGGCGTGGCTTCATTGCGTTTACGCTCTTGGTCGGCTTTGTTTAGGGCATCTAGAAGTAATGACATTTTAATTCGATTCTTTTGGTTTCTGTTCTTTTGATTTCAGTTCTTTGAGATTCTGTACTATAGAACTCGCAGCTTTTGCATTTGGTGCTTTTGAATCTAGTACTTGAGAATCTGGCGCTTTTAAATCTTGAACAGGGAAATCGGTAATGAGTGTTTTATCGGCACCAATGGTTTCATTAATTTTCATTAATGTTTGTTCGTTGATATTGCCATCCGCCGGTATGTTTTTGGTGCGTTGAAAAATTTTAATTCGTTCGTGCAGTGCAAGGCTAAATAAATCGTCAGAGAGCGGCTCTTTTTGTTTATCGATTTTGGCAAATTGCTGCGCAAGCCATGCAACCGTCGGGCTGCTGTCGCCAAGATATAATGTTTCAGTAAATGCGGGCGGTTTCTTCCATAGATAAACGACTTCGCCGGTCCAATCTCGCCCAATTTTGGCAAGTGGCATGCGTAGTGTTTGTTGTTGCTCATTCATGATAAAGGCCGTGTCAGCATTTAAGCCAACCAACACCAAATAGGTAGAGAATTTCTCCGGCGTCGTCATGATTAAAATAACGGGGCGATTTAAATCGCCAATATCTGTCCAGGAGTGCAGTGTGAGCTTTGCACACTGTAGACTTGTCTGTAAATTCTTACCGCAAGGGCGTGTTTCCTGAGCAAGTGGAATGTTTAAGTAACTAAACAAGGTATCTTCGGCAGCGTGATAATTGCGAATCTCGCTACTGGGCGCTGAGCTGCTACTTGAAGACGTTGCGTTATTTGTTAAGACGCTTGAGCGCTGTTGCGCCGCAATTTTTTCTGCTTCACGCTGGTTGCTGGTGTGTGTGACATAAAACGCCGTAGCGATTAAACCTAGCAACACCAAGCCTAACAAGATTTTCCCGTATAAATGTCGTTTTGCTTCCTGAGTTTGTTCAAGGCCACCAATGACCTCTTTGCGCGCTGCATTAAAAATGGCGTTATTAATACGCTGTTGATTGCCTCCATAGGCACCAATTAAGCAGCGTTCGCAAATCACATTAATGAGGCGTGGAATACCGCCAGTAAAAGCGTGAATGCGTTTAATAATTGCGTAGCTGAATGGGCTGCGGCCTTCGGGTAAACCAGCCACTTTTAAACGGTGGCGAATATAGGCTTGGGTTTCACTTAAGGTCAAAGGCGTGAGATGAAAGCGCGCGGTAATACGCTGTGCTAATTGGCGCAGCTCGGGTTTGGCGAGCAGGGTTTTTAATTCGGGTTGACCCACTAAAATAATATGTAGCAATTTTTGCGTAGTGGTTTCTAAATTGGTAAGCAGACGTACTTGTTCTAGCGTTTGCGCCGATAACAATTGCGCTTCATCAATCAATAAAATGGTATTGCGCCCGTTAGTGTGGTTGCGCAATAAAAAACGGTGCAGAGCATCGGTTAGGTCTTTTACGGTAGGCTCATCGTTGGCATAGGATGCACCCAGTTCTTCGCAAATGGTGGTGAGCAATTCCGTCACGTTGGACATAGGGTTCATCACCAATGCTATGTCAGTGTGCTCAGGCATTTGCTCCAGTAGGCAGCGAATAATCGTGGTTTTGCCAGTGCCAACTTCGCCGGTTAGCATCACAAAGCCGCCGCCCGCTACGCCATAGAGTAAATGCGCCAAAGCCTCTTTGTGCTGTTGGCTCATATACAAATAGCGCGGGTTAACGGCTATAGAAAATGCGGGTTCGGCTAGGCCAAAAAAAGTGTGGTACATAGTGTTTACGAGTGAATAGCGCTCTTATCGGTTGAGTGTGCAGATAATAGCGGGAAATCTTGCGGCTGTGTTTTAAAAATCGCAGGAGCGGATTGTGCGCTTAGGCAAGCGCACCGTCGGCGAGAACCACGCAGTTGCGACCTTGCGCCTTGGCTTGATACATAGCGCGGTCCGCGCGAATAAACCACTGTTCGCGTGTTTCTGCTGTATTGATTGTGGCGCAACCAAATGAGGCGCTAATATTCCCTTCTGGGCCGAAAATATCTTGTGTGATTTGTAGGCGAATTTGCTCGGCGATAATAGCTGCTTCATTAAGAGTGGTATTGCGTGCTAAAAGGACAAATTCCTCTCCGCCAAACCGAAATGCGCGGTCAGTTTTGCGTAAGCGAGCGAGCAAAAGATTGCCAATATCAACGAGTAAATGATCCCCAATGCTGTGGCCAAATTTATCGTTGATAGCTTTGAAGTTGTCCAAGTCGAACACAATGAGGGTCGCGGGCGTTTTGTAGCGAGTAAAGTCCTCGGTGCAGAGCCGTAACTCTTCGTCCATTACGCGGCGGTTGCCGAGCAAGGTAAGAGGGTCTTGCGAGGCAAATATTTCCAAGCGTTTGCGTTGCTGCTCGGTTAATCGCGCAAATAGGTAAGCCATTGTGCTGCCAATAAATAGCGATGAGAGCATAGCAAACGAATCCAGAGTTTTGCCCAAGCGCAATGCAATGGGTACAACTAACAGAATCGCTATTAAGTTAACAATCACCGCGCTTCGTGGGCGCAACAGAAAGAAGTTGGAAAGTACGGTAGGGAACATCCAAAACACAAAGATGGGGCTATTGAGATATACAACGACAATCGCACCCAAAGTATAAAAGCCGGCGGCAATGTGCATGGCGAATGGAATTGCCTCACCGCGCCAATAAGAGTAAGCAGCAATCGATACCGCTATAGTGACTATGGCAAGATCAACAAGGGCATGGATAATCTCGCCCTGCGCATAACGTAAGTAGATAAAGGGCGCTATGCCGATAACAGCCAAGACCGCAAACAGATAGACAAGACCTAACTGAAATTTTTGGGTGGAATCGTCAAACATAACCCTGTCTGCCCTCAATAAACCAGCGAAGCTACCCAGCTGTGTTATTAATATAGCTTCAAATGCGTGAATTGCTGGATTTGTTTGCAGGCAATAGTTATTTTGCAACATACCCTGAGGGGCAAGTGCTGCAAATTTAAGGTGATGTTTAGAAAGTAATCGATAGATACAAGTGGAGTTGTATATGGGGAAAAATCGTTTAGAAGCATTTAGCGATGGGGTACTCGCCATTATCATCACCATCATGGTGTTGGAAGTGAAAGTGCCCCATGGTGCGGATTGGGCAACGTTGCAAACTTTAGTGCCAGTATTTTTTAGTTACATTTTGAGTTTTATTTACGTGGGTATTTATTGGAATAACCATCACCATTTATTTCATGCGGTGAAACACACAAGTGGTGGTGTATTGTGGGCGAATTTACATTTATTGTTTTGGTTGTCGCTGTTCCCCTTTGTGACTGGGTGGATGGGTGAAAATCATTTCGCACCTTTGCCAACGGCGCTTTATGGTGGTTGTTTATTAATGGCTGGCATTGCCTATTGGATACTGGTGCATTGCATTATCACTACCGAAGGCAAAGATTCTTTAGTGGCAAAAGCGGTGGGTAAAGATATTAAAGGCGTTATTTCAGTCGTGGTTTACGCGCTCGCTATTCCCCTTGCATTTATCAATATATGGTTCGCACAGATTGGCTATATCGCAGTCGCACTTATGTGGTTAATTCCCGATAGGCGCATTGAAAAAACCTTGTCGGAAAATTCCCATTAGCATGCAATTTTTTGACAGCCACTGCCATTTTGATTTTGCGATCTTTGATAATGACCGCGATCTTATTTGGCGTGAGTGCAATGCATTGGGAATTGCGCACTTGATCATTCCTGGTGTCGCACCTGAACAGTGGTCAACCGCAGCTGGTATTGCGCAGCCTTATAGGAATATGTACTGGGGGGCGGGGCTTCATCCTTGGTGGATAAATGAAGAGAGTATAAAGAGTGACACTATAAAAAAAGATATTGCTGAGAATGATATCGAACTCCTTCTGAAGAGCCTGCATCAGCAATTGCAGAAAAATATTAGGCAACAAAAATGCATTGCAATAGGCGAGTGCGGTTTAGATGCAACGATAGAAACACCTTTAGCTCTGCAGCACCAAGTATTAGATATTCATTTGCAATTAGCCCAGCAAATCTCCAAGCCTCTTATTATTCACTGCCGCAAAGCGCACAACGAATTACTGGTGCAACTAAAGCGATATGATCTACCCGCTGGGGGTGTGATTCACGGTTTTAGCGGGAGCTATGAATTAGCCGCGAGCTATTGGGATATGGGTTTTCGCTTGGGTATTGGTGGCACTATCACTTATGAACGCGCCAATAACACTCGTGCGGCGGTGAAAAAAATACCGTTGGATGCTATTTTATTAGAAACAGATGCCCCTGATATGCCGCTCAGCGGAAAACAAGGTGAGCGCAATAGTCCTGCACATATTATTGAAATTGGGCAAATGCTCGCCGATTTACGTGGTGAACCGCTGGAAAAAATTGCAGCGCACACCACACTCAATTCACTCACACTTTTTAAGATTGAGCATTAATGTTCACACCTGACGATTTATCTTCCGTCTCGCTACAAGAGTTAATTGCCACCAACAATTGGCAATCGCAATATCGTCTTATTACGCAATGGGGAAAACTTATTCAGCACAAGCCTGAGCTGCGCAATGCTGACAATTTAGTAAAAGGCTGCGAGGTTTCGGCATGGTTGGCACACAAGGAAGAGGAGGGTGGCTTGCATTACTTTGCATTTGATAGCGATAGCCGCGTGATTAATGGCTTAGCGGTTTTATTGCTGGCGCAGGTTCAAGGTAAAACGACTCTTGAAGTTAGTGAGCTGGATTTTGAGCGACTTTTATTAAGCGTGGGTTTGGAAAAACATTTAACGCCGTCGCGCAATAATGGCTTAAGGGCGATTATTGCGCGGGTCAATAGCTGTGCGAGCAAGGGCAGTTAAAAAAAAGGCAACCCTTCAGGTTGCCTTTTTGTTGTGCGCAGGTGAAGCCAAATGCTTATTTTGCGCCAGCTGCTTCCAATGCAATCACGTACTCCTCGCCGTTGCGGTGAGATCTAACAGTTTGCAAAAAGGTTTTGCCGTCTACGCCAGCAGCATTGATATCTTTACCTGCGGCAACAAATAATTTTACGAAGGTGCCGAAGTTTTCACCGCGCATACCGCGGTATGCTTTTTCCAACAAATGGAAATCAGCATTCACACCAGCTGGTGCAGGGTAGTCTAAAAAAGTAGCGATGCGTGCTTCATCGAAAATTTCACCAAGTACTTTTTCTTTGTCTTTACGTAAGCTCATTTTTAATTCTCTTTAAGTAACCTTTTAAAATCCCCCTCGATCCCCCTTTTTCAAAGGGGGAAGTTGACTCCCTGTTTGATAACAGAGGGGGCTCCTCCCTTTGAAAAAGGGAGGTTGGGAGGGATTTAGCCGTTTAACTTTTTAACTAACAATTCATTCAACGCCTGCGGGTTCGCTTGGCCTTTGGATGCTTTCATTGCTTGACCAACAAAGAAGCCAAGCATTTTTGCGCGCTTATCTTCTGCTGCGGCTCGGTAGCCTTCTACTTGCGCGGTGTTTGCCGCAAGAATATCGTCGATAATTTTTTCCAACGCGCCAGTATCCGAAACTTGTTTTAACCCTTTGGTTTCGATAATGGTATCTGCATCGCCTTCGCCGTTGGTGATAGCTTCAAATACTTGCTTGGCGATTTTACTCGACAGTGTGCCGTCTTTAATGCGCACAACCAAACCTGAAAGTAATTCGGGGGTAACTGGTGATTGATCGATACGTTGTTCGGTGCGATTTAAGTAAGCACCTAAATCCGCCATGATCCAATTAGCCGTTAGTTTTGCTTCGCCCGATATTTTTGTCGCTGCTTCAAAGTAAGCGGCAGCGAATTTATCCATAGTGATTTGGCCTGCGTCGTAATCGCTTAAACCATATTGCTCAACAAAGCGCGCGCGTTTTGCTTCGGGTAGTTCTGGCATTTGTTTGCGAACGGATTCAATGTATTCATCGTCGATAATCACCGGCAATAAATCTGGGCAGGGGAAGTAGCGGTAATCGTTGCTGTCTTCTTTACTGCGCATTGAGCGTGCTTTTTTGGTGTCGCCGTTGTAGAGGCGAGTTTCTTGGCGAATAGTTCCACCATCTTCAAGCACATCAATTTGGCGTTCAACTTCGAGCGCGATGGCCTCTTCCATAAACTTAAAGGAGTTTAAGTTTTTGGTTTCGGTGCGTGTGCCGAGTGCTTGTTGACCTTTCGGCCGAATGGAGATATTCACGTCAAAACGCATTGAGCCTTGGCTCATTTCACCATCGCAAATTTCAAGTGAAGTTACGATGGAATGCAATTTTTTCGCGAAGGCAACAGCTTCTTCAGCGTTGCGCATATCTGGCTCAGTAACTACTTCAATCAGCGGAGTACCTGCGCGGTTTAAATCGATTCCACTCATGCCCGCGAAATCTTCATGCAAAGATTTACCTGCATCTTCTTCTAAATGCGCGTGGTGAATGCGAACACGTTTAGTGCGACCGCCTTCTAATTCCAAATCTACAAAACCTGGGCCAACAATTGGCTCTGCAAGCTGTGTGGTTTGATAGCCTTTTGGAAGATCAGGATAAAAATAATTTTTACGTTCAAACACTGAGCGCTTGCCGATTTCTGCATTTACGGCCAAACCAAACATGGTGGCGTAGCGAAATGCTTGTTCATTGGCGACAGGTAAGGTGCCGGGCAATGCTAAATCAACTGCGCATGCTTGCGTGTTTGGCTCAGCGCCGAAGGCTGTGCTGGCACCAGAGAAGATTTTGGTTTTGGTGGCGAGTTGTACGTGAACTTCCAAGCCAATGACGGTTTCCCATTGCATATCTTTTTCTCCTCTTATTCAATGCCAGGTGCGGTTTGTTGGTGGAAGTTGGTAACTTGTTGGAATTGATGCGCAGCATTTAATAATTGCGCTTCGGCAAAAAAGTTGCCGATCAATTGCAATCCAACAGGTTTGTTTTCCACAAAACCACAGGGGATTGATAAGCCGGGCAAGCCAGCCAAATTGGTGGCGATGGTGTAAATATCTTCCAAATACATAGCGACAGGATCTTTTGATTTTGAGCCGAATTGGAATGCGGGTGATGGCGAAGTCGGGCCGAGAATCACATCCACACTTTCGAATGCATCGACGAAATCTTGTTTAATCAAGCGGCGAACTTTTTGTGCTTTGCTGTAGTAAGCGTCGTAGTAACCAGCAGACAATGCATAAGCACCAACGAGAATACGGCGTTTAACTTCATCGCCAAAACCTTCGCTGCGTGAACGCATGTAAAGATCGTTTAAATCTTTTGGGTTTTCGCAGCGATGGCCGTAACGCACACCGTCCATACGCGACAAGTTTGCAGAGCATTCCGCTGGTGCAATTACGTAATAGGCGGGAACCGATAAATTGGTGTGCGGCAAGCTGATACTGTGAACAGTTGCGCCCAATCCTTCGTAAACTTTTATTGCGGCTTCAACGTGTGCCGCAGTTTCCGGATTTAAACCTTCGCCGAAATATTCTTTAGGTACGCCGATGCGTAAGCCTTTAAGTGAATCATTTAAAGTGGCGGTGTAGTCGGGCACATCGCGTTCAACACTGGTGGAGTCTTTGGTGTCGTAGCTCGCCATATCGTTCAGCAAAATCGCGGCGTCTTCGGCGGTGCGTGACAAAATACCGGCTTGATCCAAGCTTGAAGCGAACGCAATCATGCCCCAGCGCGATACGCGACCGTAAGTGGGTTTGATGCCGGTTAAACCGCAATGTGCTGCCGGTTGGCGAATAGAGCCGCCAGTGTCTGATGCAGTTGCTGCCGGTGCTAAATGCGCAGCGACTGCCGCAGCAGAACCGCCTGATGATCCGCCAGGAACACAGTCGGTTGCCCAAGGGTTTTTTACTGGTCCGTAATAACTTGTTTCGTTAGAAGAACCCATAGCGAATTCGTCCATGTTGGTTTTGCCCAACATGACTACGCCAGAATCTAAATAATTTTCTACGATAGTTGCGTTGTAAGGCGCGATAAAATTATCGAGCATTTTGGATGCGCATGAGGTGCGAACACCCATGGTACAAAAAATATCTTTGTGCGCGATTGGGATACCGCAGAGGGCAGGTGCATTGCCCGCGGCCAAACGCTTATCCGCAACGGCGGCTTGTGAGAGTGCGAGCGCGGTCGTTGTGGTGATATAGGAGTTGTAAACTTTATCTAGGCGCGCAATGCGGTCGAGATAATGTTGGGTGATTTCGACGCTAGAAAAGTCTTTGTTGCGTAGACCTTTTACAAGCTCGGCAATGGTTAACTGATGCATTCAAAAATTCCTGAAAATTCTTAATTTTTTTGATTTACGTACCCCCTTTGAAAAAAGGGGGTAGGGGGATTTAAACGGATTAAAAATCCCTCCCAGCCTCCCTTTTTCAAAGGGAGGAGCCAGTTAGCATTTACTCAATAACCTGTGGCACCAAATACAAACCATCTTGTACAGCTGGCGCAATCGACTGGAACAGCTCGCGCTGGTTTGGCTCGGTCACTACATCGGCACGTAAACGCTGTACAGCATCTAAAGGGTGTGCCATCGGCAATACGCCATCAGTATTTACGGCTTGCAATTGATCAACCAAGGCCAGCACAGTAGAAATGCGGTTTGCCACTTCGTCGGCGGCATCATCGGAGATGGCGATGCGCGCTAGAACGGCGAGTTTTGCGATATCAGAACGGTCTACAGCCATAACTGGCACTCCAAATAAACAAAATCTGTAACGGCGCTAGCGAGCTTTAAGGGCTGGGTTTTGAGTGAAAAACACAACGAAAACAGGGCGCTGTTAAATGGGCGCCCAAGTTACCATATTTGGCGAAAGGTTGAAAAACTAGTTTGTGGGAAAATGCAGCGAGAATGCGGTTTTAGGGAGGTTTTCGAGGAAGAGTCAAAGTTCAAACGCGATTGAACCTTGACTGCTCGAGTGAAGACTGAGCGTAATTTCGGAGTTAGCGGAATTACTGATTACGCATTTCCATCATTTCATGTTCTACGTATTTAAGGCGCTCTTCCATAATAGCGGTGCGTTGATACTGCCCCTTGGAAAGCTTGAGCGCGTTGCGCAGGTGAATTTGCGCCTTATCGTAAATGCCGTTGGCAATAAAATACTCGGCGCGCGCCTCGTGTACACCCAGAATATCCCCGTTCAAGCCATTTACTTCAGCCAAGAGATACCACAAATAGTCGTCGTTTTTACGCTTGCGTGAGTAGCGCTCCAGCAATTCAGCGCTTTGCTTATAAAGGCCGGCTTTCATACTCGCTTCGGCATAGCGAATATTGAGTGGGTAGTTTTCTGGGTTGAGCTTGAGCTGGGTTTCTAATATTTCCAGCGCAGGTTTGAAGCGCTCGGCAGCTATATCAATATCCGCGCTCATTATTAGATAGGTGATGCGATTTGGGTCTTTATCTAATAAGGGCTTCAGGGTAGTACGCGCTGCTTCAAATTGCCCTGCAGATGAATAGGCTAGGGCTAAGCCGTAACGACTGGCATCGGGCGATAGGTTGTCGCCATCGAGTTCATTTTTAAAACGTTTGATCGCTGTGTTCGGCGTATCTTCTAACTCGAAGCGAATACGCGAACGCATTAATTGGAATTCTATATTGTCTGGAAAAGCCTCTTTGGGGTGCGACATGGCGCGGTTGCGCGCATCGGCAACGCGGCGCTCTGTGACGGGGTGCGTCAATAAATACTCCGGTGGGCGGCGAGTGGAACGCCTCGAATGCAGCATTTCTTCAAACATATCGGAGGCAGCATAAGGATCTAACTTGGCTTGCAACATGGTCTGCATGCCTATGCGATCCGCCTCTTGCTCATTCTCTCGGCTAAAGCGCAAGCTGGCGGCCTGAGTCGCGGCTTGTGTTGCCATTATCGCCGCAAAGCCGCCATCACCTTCGCTGTTGGCGGCAAGTACCAGGCCCGCGAGCATGCCGGCAATCATCGGCATCATCATATTTTTTTGCTGTTCCAGGCGGCGCGCGTAATGACGTTGGCTTAGGTGACCCATTTCGTGGGCGATGATTGCCGCCAGTTGGTTTTCCGTCTTGGCGTAGTTAAATATACCGGTGTGCATACCTATGATGCCGCCGGGAATAGCGAAGGCATTTAAGCTGTCATTTTTTACCACGACCAGATCTATACGTTTCTCCTCTAGCTGACTGTAGGGGAGGAGGCGATTGATGAGTTGCTCAAAGTAGTCAATGACCAGTGGGTCCGAGGACGTTGGTACTTGGCTACGATAGTATTTAAGGGCGCGCTGCCCAAGTGCTTTTTCTTGTACGGGGGAAATCATAGCTGAGCTGGTATCGCCCAAAACGGGAAGCTCAATCTCATCAGACGCGAAAGAGGCGGCAGCTGTGCAAGCCATCAGGCTGCAGCTAATAACAAGCTGTCGAATAAATCGGTTCAAAGTGTAAAACTCCTGCTGAAGTAGGTGTGGGCTGGCTGAATTGGCGCGATAATCCACTGAGCTTTGTTGGGCATTGGCGGCGCACTCTAGCCTTTTTAATAGCCGAAGGCTACGAGGCTAAGAGTGCTTTGAGCGTAAAAATTCGCTTTAGTTCGTCAACAAAACTGTAATTAATTCCCATTCTGCGTTACTTTAGTGCCCACTTTGTCGCCTGATGTAGGTTAATGTGTGAAAAATCAGCTTCTTGACTGTGACATTCCGCCCACTTTGGTAGCAGTCAGCTCATCCGACGCCCTGATTTGTGAAGTTGTTGCAGAGGTTGATGCTCGCCATTTAGCTTGTCCCCTTCCGCTGCTTAAGGCCAAACAAGGTTTGCGTAACCTGAATCATGGCGAATTATTGCGAGTGCTTGCGACTGATTCTGGATCACTAAAAGATTTCGTATCTTTTGCCCATTTAACGGGGCAAGTGATAGAGCGCTTTTACGGGCAGGATAGTTACTATTGTTTTGTGATTCGTAAGCAGTGATTGCACCTTGTTTGCGTTTAAACCTAGGTTTAATCGAGATCACTTTATGTTGAACGTGTGTCGTGTTTGGATGCTTGAATGCTGATGTCATTGCTAGGCTTTCGCCGGTCCCAGCAGGTTTTTATTTTGCTTGCGCTCTTTTTCGCCGCTTTGGTGCAGGCGCAGCACCTTACTGTGCCTCCGGTTACCGCGCTCTCAAAAGTATCGCTGATCAATAAAAGCGAAAATGACAATCGCGACTATCGCTATTTAACACTCAGTAATAATTTACGAGTGCTATTAATTTCTGATCCCGCTGCGGAAAAATCGGCTGCGGCATTGAATGTTCATGTCGGCAGCCATCAAAACCCGAAAGAGCGCCCTGGGCTTGCGCATTTTTTAGAGCATATGTTGTTTTTAGGCACTGAAAAATACCCCACGGCAGGTGAATATCAAGATTTTACTAGCCAGCATGGCGGCAGTAATAACGCCTATACCGCAGAAGAGAACACTAATTACTTCTTTGATATCGAACATGCATCGTTAGAACCAGCCTTGGATAGGTTTGCGCAATTTTTTATCGCCCCTTTATTTGATGCGAACTATGTTGATCACGAAAAAAATGCGGTCAATGCTGAGTATCTAGCCAAAATTAACGATGATGCTCGGCGCGAATGGGATGTGTATCGCGGTTTATTTAACCCAGATCATCCTGCGGCCAATTTTTCAGTGGGTAATCTAGAAACTTTGTCTGACCGTGAAGGAAACACTATTCGCGATGATTTGGCGGGCTTCTATCAGCACTATTATTCCGCTAATTTGATGACGCTGGTTATCCTTGGAAATCGAAAGCTCGACGATTTACAAAAAATGGTAGAGCCGCGCTTTGTACAAATCCCCAATAAAAACAGAATCATCTCAAAAGATTACCCTAGTTTATTTCTCCCGAAGGTACTGCCGGCCAGTATCCAAGTAAAACCGCTTAAAGAATTGCGTCAACTTACCTTAGCGTTTCCTGTTCCCAATTACACGGCTCAATATAAAACCAAACCCTTGGATTATTTAGGTCATTTATTGGGTAACGAGTCATCTGGCAGTCTATTGGCTTTATTAAAAAGTTTGGGGTGGGCTGAATCTTTAGCCGCAGGGGAGTTGTATCAAAGCCGCCACGAAAGTCTGTTCGCGGTAACTATTACTTTGACTAAAGAAGGTGCTAAAGCCAAAGATCAAATTGTATCTGCGGTATTTGATTATTTAGGTACGGTTGCTTTGCGCGGTATATCCGAATGGCGATTTAAAGAAATGCAACAAATCGCTGGGTTGAATTATCGTTTCCGCGATAAGCAAGCCGCTATCGATACGGTTATGGAGTTGTCGCAAGCTATGCATGATTATCCTGCGCAGGATGTTCTCTGGGGCGATTATGCGTATACCGATTTTAATGAAGCCTTATTAAGGCAGGCGCTGGGGTATTTGCGAAAAGATAATCTTTTTGTTTCATTAGTTTCGCCCGACGTCGCCACCCAGAGCAGCTCCTTGTTTTACAAAACCGATTTTTCGGTAACGCCGGGTATCCCTGAAATTCTTGATTTAAAACTCGCCTATCATCAAAAGCTTTGGCTGCCTGAGCGAAATATTTTTGTGCCAAAAAACTTTTTGTTAAAAACGTCTTCTATGTTGTCGGTACAAGAGGCCAAAGGTACGCCTGCGCTTTTGGTGAATAATGATCAACTGAAGCTTTGGTTTATGCAGGATCAAAAATTCCGCGCACCTAAAGCTGAATTAAATTTTCGCTTTAAGTTGCCGGTATTGAATAGTTCGCTTGAAAATGCGGCGCGCGCGCAACTTTTTGTCGCCCTGATTACCGATCAGCTCAATGAATACGCATATCCTGCCAGCCTTGCTGGTTTGACTTTTAGTATTAAAGCCAACGCCCGTGGCTTTGATTTGAATGTGGCGGGTTATACAGACAAGCAAAATCTTCTGGTTAATAAAATTCTTTCCGCGATAGCCGAGGCTGATTTCGCAGAACCCCGCTTTGGTAAACTGAAGGATGATTTGATTCGCGAATGGCGCAATGAAGACAAAAACTTGCCTTATTCCGTACTCGCCAAAAAAGTGACTCGCTTACAGTATCTACCGTTCTGGGGCGTTAAAGAATATATAGATGTGCTACAGAAAACGTCCTTCGAGCAATTTAATCAGTTTTCAAGTGAAATGCTGCGCGGGGCGAAAATTGAAGCCCTGTTTTACGGTAATCTTTATTCACAGGATGCCATCAAGCTATCTGCCATAATTGAACATCAGCTGCTAAAAAAGCACACTAAGCGGTTGCCCCAGTTGGCTAAGGTGCTGCGTTCAGAGAATAAAGATAATAAAGCTTGGCTTTATATTTATCCATTAGAGCACAGAGATCGAGCGGTTGAACTCTATGTGCAGGCGCTGGGGTCTTACATTGAAGATGCGGCGCATATGAAGTTGCTCACCAAAGTGTTAGAGCCGCAATTTTTTAATTTGCTGCGCACTGAAAAACAATTGGGTTATGTTGTATCAGTATTTCCTATGCCCATTCGCAATATTGAGGCGAGTCTATTTGTGGTTCAATCGCCCAATGCTAGTGCAACAATGTTAGTCGATGAAATCAATAGTTTTTTATTGAATGCAAATTTGATTGAAAGTTTTGCAGAAAATAAAGCGGCTCTCTTGACGCAATTACGAGAACCTTCTTTATCATTGTCCGAGCAGTCAGATAAATTTTGGCAAAGTATTGTATTGAATGATGTTGAGTTTACTCGCCAGCAAGAATTGATTAATGCTGTTAGTAGAATCACACCGGAATCTTTGCGTAAATACTATGACGCTGCTTTTCTGCAAAGGAATCGCCGGCTGTGGTTGACTACAGAAAAGTTAGATAACGCACAGGACTTTGAAACCATTCAAAATGTCGCGGAATACCAACAAAAGCAACAAGGTTATCTGCAACCTTAGTGCTAAATTTTGGTGCGTTTTTGCTGGTTTTTTTTGCTTTTATTGCTTGGTGAATTCAAAAAAATTAGGTAATAATGCGAACCCTGATTTAAGTGACAGTATTTCGAGTTTAGTGTGCGCTATTGCAATTATTTCTCTTATTTCTGCCCCTTTGTTGTGCTCCGAGTCTTGCTACCCATAAGACGAAGGGCTGGTAAAAAAACGCTGTTTATGTAAAAATTCGGCGTTTTTTTGCTACAAGCACACGGAATTTTCTGCCGCTGCGCTAGCTAAATCAATGATTTACAGCTAGTTCGAGGTTTAGATACTACAATTCCAAATTCCTTATAGATACTCTCTATAGACACTACCGCTAAGTAAATATGCGCCACAAGCGCATGGTTGAGGAGATTTGAATGCTAAATGATATCGATGCCATCGAAACCAAAGAGTGGTTGGATGCCTTAAAGTCAGTTGTACGCCATGCTGGTAAAGATCGTGCAGCCGAATTGTTAAAGACTCTGTCTGAATCTGCGGTTAACCAAGGCATTGAACAGCCTTCATCTATTCGTACTCCCTATCGCAATACTATTCCTGTGGATAAAGAGGTCGACTACCCAGGCGACTTGAAAATGGAGCGCAAAATTCGCTCAATTATCCGCTGGAACGCCATGGCCATGGTTATGAAGGCCAATGACAACGATGAAGGCCTCGGCGGCCATATCGCCTCATTTGCATCATCCGCTACCTTATATGATGTAGCCTTCAACAATTTCTTCCGCGGTAACGATGGAGAAGTCCCTGGTGATCTAGTGTACTTCCAAGGCCACGTATCGCCAGGTATGTACGCTCGCTCCTATGTAGAAGGGCGTTTAAACGAAGCGCATTTAGACAGTTTCCGCCGC